>JAEEGL011678040.1_pt1 | contig 128002 bp, 117 predicted proteins | sample 9134231 | NCBI WGS metagenome assembly JAEEGL01 (sample SAMN16246548, study PRJNA631951) | gut metagenome | biome: gut microbiome; feature: rumen; material: fiber-attached | host: Bos | place: Iran: Karaj | collected 2018-10 | reverse complement strand
GATATGTCAGTTTGGTAATGGTAAGAGAACTATCGAGGATAATTTCAGAAAGGCAGTACAGCAGTCAAAGTACATTATTTTTGATTTAAGACATACAAAGATACCAGAGAAGCAATGCATAGCACAGTTGGAAAAAGAGTTTTATGCCCGACCATATTTGAAAAAGCTGCATGTTATCAGAAAGAATGGTGAACTTTTGACATATCCACCTAAATAGTAAAAGTTGACAATTTCAGAAATCATGTTATTATTTAAGTAAGATAGGACTCGACCCATCGCTGGATTTAGCGAAGGGCCCAGAGTCTTTTTCTTATATATGGGGAAATACTCTGGTACCATTCTGGTACTAAAAATTTCAAAAACATCAAATAATGATGCGAATATAGATAATCACATCAAAAGAAACACTGTAAAATAAACGATTGTAACTACGATAAACGTAAGTATGAATCGTGAGGGTGGTAGAACAGTAGGTTCTGGTCGTGTTGCTACAATCATCGAATAATCGAGAGCGAACAGCCCAACCCAAATAGTAAAATCAAGGCTTCCGAGGATTTCCTCGGGAGCCTTTTTTAATAAAGTCAAAAACAGTGTGACACATCTGTGACATATCCTTTTATATACTTATCTCAACAAATAAAGAAATAGTTCGAGGAGGAAAGGGATATGATAATTGTATTTTCAGCGGCAACAATATTATTTGTAATTGAAATAGCTTCTATTATTGAACTAAGAAAAGAGGCAAAAGAGATAAAATTACGGAAAGTTGAGAATCTTATTGGTGATGCTTATAAATATAGATTTGTTGAATCAGATTATGAGAGAGTTGAGCAAGAATTAATTAAATTTGTAGATGAATTAGCTTATGCAATATAATAGCCTATTTAGATAGTCCTTCAGATGAGTATAACCGTGAAGGACTATTTTATGTTATAATCCAATAAAACATGATTATGGGGGGAATATGAAGCTTAGAAACATATTGATAGTTGTGAAAGATATTGAAGCCGCTAAGAAATATTACCATGATTTATTTGGATTAGATATGCTTTTAGATAATGATGGAAATATGATACTTACAGAGGGCTTAGTTTTACAAGATGAAAAAATATGGAAAAGTTTCTTAAAAAGAGATATTATTCCTGAGAGCAATGCTACAGAATTATATTTTGAGGAACGAGATATAGAAAAGTTTATTGAAAAACTAGAAAAACTATATCCTAATACTAGATACGTTAACAAACTTATGGAGCACTCCTGGGGACAAAAAGTTGTAAGGTTTTATGATCTTGATGGAAATTTGATAGAGGTAGGCACTCCGATGAATTAGGGTGATTAGAAAAGACTTATGAGATTATCCTCATAAGTCTTTTTTACTCATATTATTCAACAAGTATATTGACTGAAAACTTGAAAAGAAGTATACTACCAAACAATATCTACATCAGGAGGGACACGCATGGAACTAATTAGAGTACAAGATTCAGATTACAAAAAGACATATGATTTATATATGACATTTCAAGCAAATGAAAATGGATATATAAATAATGTTTATGGTTATAATTATGAGCAATTTCTTGAGTGGATTGAGTTGAAGCGAAATTGGTCCATGGGGAAAGAATTACCAGAAGGTTTTGTACCTGATACGACCTATGTGCTGGTAGATGGTGAAGAATATGTTGGTGTATTTAACTTGAGACACACTTTAAATGATGCACTACGAGAAGGCGCAGGACATATAGGATATTGTATCAGTAAAGAATTTAGGGGGAGAGGTTATGCTACAAAGGGGTTAGCACTTGCTTTAGCCAAAGCGAGAAATCTAAGTATTCACGAAGTATTTATGTCAGTAAACAAGGATAACCCTGCTAGTTTAAAAGTTCAGTTAAAAAATGGTGCATATATACATCATGAGAACGAAACAGAGTATTTTACAAGGATTAATCAAATAAATGAAAACAGTACTAGGACGAAGATAGTCAGTGACTATTATAATCAAATTGATGAAGATGGTAGACTTGAGAGTAGTAGACATGGTCAATTAGAATTTGTAGCAACAATGCATTATATCCATGAATTTGCACGAACAAAGGCAAAGATTCTGGAAGTTGGAGCAGCAACAGGGAGGTATTCTATAGCTCTTGCAAAAGAAGAATATGATGTGACTGCGGTTGAATTAGTGGAGAAAAATATTGAAATACTCAAGAAAAAGAGCGAGGGAATTAATAATATAAAGGCAATACAAGGAGATGCAACAAACCTTTGTATGTTTGAAGATAATAGTTTTGACGTCACTCTTGTTTTTGGACCAATGTACCATCTCTTTGAGTCCGACGATGTTAATAAAGCTATTGATGAAGCGATAAGGATTACAAAACCTGATGGAATAATTATGTTTGCTTTTATCTCAGTATTTGCAATCATGTATGCTAATCACTTTTATGGAGAATGGAAAAAAGGTCAAGACTTGAATTTTAGTCATGACTATAAGGTCAGACATTTCAAAGAACAATTATTCACTGGTTATGATGTAGAAGAATTTGAAGAATTATTTGTAACAAAACCAGTAGAGTGGATTACTACTGCAGGTGTAGATGGATTATTACAGCCAATTGAAAAACGATGTGACTTTAAAATACCTGATGAAGAGTTCGATGATTTTGTAAAATGGTACTTATCTTTTGCAGAAAAACGAGAACTACTTGGGGCAACAAACCATTTGTTATATATATGTCGAAAAGAATAGCTAGAATAATTGAAATTTGATTAAGAAATGACTAATAAGAATTTAGAATTGGGCTCTCGAGATAATCGGGAGCCCAAGTTTTTACAGAATGTATTCCATATGTCGAGCCTGAGTTTTCATGCCCATTTTCTCGTAGAAATGTTCGGCACTATCATTTCCAGCCCAGACGTTAAGAGTAATTTCATAGCAGCCAATACGTTTGGCTTCAGTTTTTACATGTTCGAATAGTTGCTCTCCTACATGTTGGCCTCGAGCTGAGCAATCTACACACAAGTCATCAATATAGATTTCCTTGAGATGTACTTTATTGCTGCTGTCAGAAGGTGTTTCCTTAATTTGACACATGGCATAGCCTATCGCTTCGTCATTTTCATTAGCCGCTATGTAAATAGGTTTTTGTTCATCAAGAATCATGTCTATTACTTCAGCTTCAGTATATTTCGTTGTGCCTGAAATGAAAATATCTGGACGAATGTTTGCGTGAATCTCTAATACTTGTTCCAACAAATTAATAATTTTTTTTGCGTCTTTTTTTTCTGCTCGTCTAATATTCATATTTTCCTCCAAAGTATAATTAAAATCCCAAGTTATCATTTACAAGAATTACATGGATTCTGTCATTGTGACGAGAATATCTTGTAATTAGGAATTGGCAACAAATGGTGTCAGGAGATTTGCAATCCATGCAAGAGCCTGTCTTTGAACATGGAGTATTAAGTCCAAATCTTTGGGCATTAATGGGTGCTGCTACATTTCTTGCACGTTTCATGGCAGCATCTACATCTGGGCAAATCTTATTCATGCCTACAATAAACAAAACGTGTTTTGGACCTTGGGCAATCATAGAAACTCTATTGGAATTCCCATCAATATTAACTATAATACCATCTTCAGTCATGGCATTGGCACTAGCCAAGAAATAGTCTGCATCGTAGGCCTTAAGCTGTGCAGATCTTTTTTCGTCTTCAGTTTTAGCGCCTTCTCTATCAATAAAAGTGTAGTTTCCATTTTTTATCACATTAACTAATCCGATTTCATGAGCTGACATTGCACCGCCCATGCTCACGGTGGAATTTTCAGGAATAATCTCAAGTGCTAATTTAAGAGCTTCATCCTTAGTCTTAGCATAATAAGCAGTCATATTGCGGGACACAATACCCTTCATGACCTTTTCCGCCAATAAATCATTTCTTTTAACGATATTCTCGTTCATTAGACTCCTCCTATTGGGTGTGAATATGTTTTCAAGTTAATAGATAGTATAACTGAAGTAAAAATAACAAAAAAGCATTTTTTGAAAAGGGACGAACTGATATATTATAAGAAAAGCTAAAGAATAGGAGAAGACAATGACTCAATTAGAAAGAATGCAAGCGGGGTTAATTTATGATCCAGGAGATGAAGAAATAATGTCTCAACAATTTCCGTTGCAGGATAAATGTTGGGAGTTTAATAAATTAAAACCATCTCAAGTAAAAGAAAAAGAAGAGTATATGAAGGCGGTCTTCGCTGAGTGCGGAGAGAATTGCTACATTGAGCTTCCATTTAGGGCAAATTGGGGTGGAGCTCATGTACATTTTGGAAATAATGTGTATGCAAATTTTAATTTAACAGTAGTGGACGATGGACATATTTATGTTGGGGATATGGTTATGTTCGGGCCAAATGTTACCATTGCCACAGCAAATCATCCTATTTTACCAGAATTTCGTGAAAAGGCGTTGCAATATAATAAGGATGTTCATATAGGGAATAATGTGTGGATTGGTGCAAATGTGGTGATTGTTCCAGGAATTACCATAGGAAACAATTCTATAATTGGTGCAGGTAGCATAGTTACTAAGGATATTCCAGAAAATGTAGTTGCAATCGGAAATCCATGTAAGATTCTCAGGGAGATAAACGAACGAGATAGAGAATATTTCTACAAGAATGAAAAAATAGATTGGGAGAATATTATTATCTAACTAAAGTAGGAAGGCCTATAGTAAGCCTTCCTTGAATTTTGTCATCATTTCGTTTGTAAGACTATAATCTAAAGGTTGTAGTGTGATGTCTTCTCTTGATACCCATTCAGCATACTTTAACTCAGACTCATCCATTGTTATAGTATCATCACCATCCACATCACAGTAGTACCCGAGAAGAATGTCGCTTGCAATACCCCATGGCTGCGATTTGTAATAGCGGATATTCTTGACCCTTAGTCCAGCCTCTTCCATGACCTCTCTAGCAACAGTCTCTTCCATAGTTTCGCCAATCTCTGTAAAACCAGCTACAAGGGCATTGTGTGCAAAACCAGTTCTATACTTCGTAAGAAGTATTTTATCACCATTAGTCACGCCAACAATAACTGCGGGATTAATTCGTGGATAGACTACCTTACCGCAATTAGTGCAAATACGGGCACGCTCGGATGAAGAATTGTCATTTTTTGAACCGCAGCATCCGCAGAATTTAGTTCCTTCATACCATTCAGCAAGCTGGAGGGCTGTGAATGCAACGAAAACATAGTGTTTTGGATTTAAATAGGAATTGCGAAGCTGTTTCATATTGAAGAATTGAAAACCGCTAGGCAAAGTTATATGACTATAGTCTAAATCCTGCGCATAGAAGAAATCCTCGTCGTCCACGGAAAATAAGTAAACTAAATTAAAGGAATCTGAGAAATCCTTTAAGCGAGGGTAGGCAATAGAATTAATCTTATCATCTACAGACAATAAAAGTTTTCCATTGTTATGTATAATAATTAGACTTTCTGAATTTGGTATAGCATTTGTTTTGAAGGAATTATTTAATTTCTTTGGGTAAATATCCTGAATCATGTTGACCTCAAATCGACTTATAATCTTTTTAAATCAATAATATTATTACCAATTTTTATATTATGCTTATTTAAGAAAGATGTAAATCCATCTATTGCTTCCGGTTGCATGACATGAAGTGGATTATGTGCATCACATCCAATTACAAATTTGGCCCCCATTTTAGATGCAATAGAATAAAATCTATCACTTGGATAATTTCTATCAGTCATAAAGCCAAGCATATTAACTTCTAAAGGAATATTTTTAGCAATAGAAGTCTCAACAATTTTTGACATATGCTCTTGAAAAATCTCATCAGGACCAACAAAATTTATTAAATCAGGATGAGCTAAATAACTAAATAAACCAGTATTCATGCCCTCAACAGTCATTTCGACATATGCTTTTAAGTCTTCAACATCCTCAGTCATTGCGCCTGAATAGAATCCATCTATTTCATCTGGGATAAAGTGTTGGCCTTGAATGATGTAATCAACAGGATATTTTTTAATTTCATAAAGCATTCTTTCAAAGTATTTGTGAGTATACTCAACTTCGTATCCTATAAGAATTTCAATGTCTTTTGAATATTCATCTCTAAGAGCAACTAATGTATTGGTATAATCTTCAATTTCATGAATGCTCATTCGTATGTGAGAAGAGTAATCTTTTGGATAAGGCTGTGGTACATGGTCAGAAAAACCAAGTACTTTAAAACCATTTTTTATGGCATTCTCGATATATTCTTTTTCTTTGCCCGATGCATGATTGCATCTAACAGTATGTGTATGATAATTTGCTAACATAATATAACCTCTTAATCTTGAGGCATTATATCACAAAAATTTACCTTTTACATGTGATTTTTAACCTCTTATCCCAAAGTATTGAGAATAATTTTGGGATATGTAAAATAAAAAACATAAGGAGGTCGCCAATAGTTATGAGAATAAACATTGACGTGGATGCCTCATTAGAGCAGGATATGATAACCATTCATTGCAAAGAGATAACAGAAGAAATATTAGAGCTGCAGCAGCTGTTATCTTCCAAAACAAATGGTGGTAGAAAGATATCAGCTTTTATGAATGATACTGAATATTATTTAGATTTAAAGACAATAATATTCATGGAAGCGGATGGAAATTATATATCCATACATACTATGGGGGAAATCTACAGAACACGCCAAAAACTATATGAACTTGAAGAAATTCTTCCAAGGGATTTTATAAGGGTTTCGAAATCCACAATAGTAAATACACAGTTGGTTGCGTCAATAAAGAAGAATGTGACAGGGGCCAGTGAAATAAGCTTTAAAGGGACTCCTAAAAAGGCTTATGCTTCAAGGAATTACATAAAGGCACTTATAGAAATAATGGATGAGAAGAGGTTGAAGAGATGAAAAATAGGAATAATAATTTGATTGTAGGGTTAGCGTTAATTGTATTTGCTGTATGTTTAGTAATGGATAGAATGGTAATGTTTCCAGGGCTGCCATTAATAAAAATTGGAGCAGCACTTCTGTTAGCAGTGATTTTTCTTAAGTCAGTTAGAAAAGTAGAATTTATGGGAATGGTATTATCACTAGGAGCAGCGGCATGGTTATTTCAAGATGAATTAGGACTACAGTCGGTACCAGGTTATATTATCATTGTAGCAGCAATATTAATAGGAATTGGATTATCTATGATTTTTGGGAAGAAAGATTATTGCCAAGTACATATTTCTGATAGTGGCAGCTCGAATGGAGCTTCTTACTCAGAAGGTGAAGGAACATTTGATGTAGATAATAATTTGGGAAGTAAAACAGAATATGTTCAGGTTAAAAATATCCGTAGAGGAAAGATTGATAATGCACTTGGTCAGTTGACAGTATATCTTAATGGTTCCACAATTGATCCAGAAGGGGCATTCATTGATATAGATAATGGACTAGGAAATCTTGCTGTATTTATCCCAAAGGAATTTAGAGTAAAGTTCAATACAGACAACGGATTAGGTAAAATTAATTTTCATGGCGAATGTTCTCGCGATGAGAGTCAGCCATTAGTTAATGTAAAGCTAGACAATGGATTGGGAAGTGTAGAAATATATTTTGATTAAAATAAGATAATGTCAAGGCTACTGAGAATCATTCTCAGTAGCCTTTTTGTTTGAAAAAATGTTCACTTATTTGAGGCTTTTCGTGGTATTATAAAATGGCGTTTAAGAATTGACCTATAAATTATAGGGTAATTACTGCTGGCACAGTAATTGCCTGTGATGGAATAGAAATAGAGGAGTACTAATTATGTTAGAAATCAAAAACCTTACCTATAGGGTTGATGATGAAAATGATTCTACAAAAGAAATCATTGATGGACTCAACCTTACAGTAGAAGATGGCAAGTTCATTGTCATTACGGGTCCTAATGGTGGCGGTAAGTCTACACTTGCAAAGCTTATCATGGGAGTTAATCAGCTTACATCTGGCCAAATCATCTTGGATGGCGAAGATATTAGCGACAAAAATATTACAGAGAGAGCAAAGCGTGGAATCAGTTTTGCATTTCAGGCACCTGTTCATTTCAAGGGGATTAGAGTAATAGATTTGCTCAGACTTGCTGCTGGTGAGAATATTTCTGTTGCAGCAGCTTGCGAATACCTTTCAAAGGTTGGCCTTTGTGCAAAAGATTACGTTGAGCGAGAGGTGAATTCTTCACTTTCAGGTGGAGAGCTTAAACGTATTGAGATTGCAACAGTACTTGCTAGAGGAACAAAGCTTTCGATTTTTGACGAGCCTGAGGCTGGTATTGATTTATGGAGTTTCCAAAACCTTATCAAGGTATTTGAGAACATGAGAAAGACAATTAATGGTACAATTATTGTCATTTCACATCAGGAGAGAATCTTGAATATTGCTGATGAAATTGTAGTTATTGAAGGTGGAAAAGTTAAAAAGCAAGGACCAAAGAATGAAATACTTCCAGAGCTTCTTGGAACAAGTGCAGCAGCAAGTATTGCTTGTGAGAAGTTAGGAGGTGACCAGTAATGGCTCTTGATGCAATTCAAAAGAACATTTTACATGAGGTTGCTGATTTAGATAGCATTCCTCAAGGAGCATATAATATTCGCGCTAATGGAACAAGTGCAGGTCGTAACACAACGGCTAACATTGATATTGTTTCAAAAGAGGACAAGCCAGGTATTGATATTATTGTAAAGCCAGGTACAAAGGGCGAGAGTGTTCATATTCCAGTAGTTCTTTCAGAGAGTGGACTCAAGGATATGGTATACAATGACTTTTATATCGGAGAGGATGCAGATGTTACTATTGTTGCCGGATGTGGAATTCACAACTGTGGTGACCAGGATTCTCAACACGACGGTATTCATACTTTCCATGTAGGAAAAAATGCCAGAATCAAATACGTAGAGAAGCACTACGGTGAAGGCGACGGCAAGGGTGCTAGAATACTCAATCCTGTTACTAACGTATATCAGGAAGAGGGCAGCTATGTTGAGATGGAAATGGTACAGATTAAGGGCGTTGACTCAACTGTACGAACAAATCTTGCAGAGCTTAAGGAAGGTGCTACACTTCTTATTCATGAGGCACTTATGACTCATGGTGAGCAGAAAGCAACCTCTGACTATAAGGTGGTTCTTGATGGTGAGGGTTCTAGTGCAGACGTAGTATCTCGTTCAGTAGCAAAGGATGATTCAGAGCAGATATTTGAAGTGGCAATCGAAGGTAATACAGCTTGCAATGGTCATGCAGCTTGTGATGCTATTATCATGGGTAATGCACACGTGGTTGCTATACCAAAGCTTGATGCAAAGAATGTTGATGCAGCGCTAATTCATGAAGCTGCAATCGGAAAGATTGCAGGAGATCAGCTTATTAAATTAATGTCTCTTGGCCTAACAGAAGGAGAGGCAGAGGAGCAAATTGTAGCTGGATTCTTACGTTAATAAATCACAAGATATAGTGGGAATTAAATGACTCGATACGAGGATTAATTCCCACTTTTTATATTTGAGTAAGATGTATTGAACAATTTGTGATTTTTGGTTTTGTCATATCCAAACGTGATACTATAAGTTTACATTCGCGATGGAGGTATGGATATGGCTATTTCACCTATAAGTGCATTAAATACATATAGTCCAGTAGCAAGTATTCAACCCATGAACTATGCGGTTGAGAATACTGCAGAGTATTCGGATGTTTATGCGAATGAGTCTGTAAAGAATGGTGCAACTGTTACTGGTACATCGCCCGTACAGTATCCAAATTCGAAAGTTGAGGAAACAGACGAGACGGGATTGTTAGATCCTACCAAGATGCTTGAAGAGAAAAAGAGAGCTGCAAGTGCTTTTAATGAAATAGCGCAAAACTATGGCTCTATGAACACTAGTTATGGAAAATCTGGTATAGGAAACAGTTATGGCATGGCTGGTAGTAGGTTTGATGCCTTTGCATAAGGTATTATTTGATTATTGAAATAATAAAAGATAGATAAGGAGTCGAGAAATTCGACTCCTTTTGTGTTATTATATGCAATAAGTGGATAATAAATCGGGAGGTAACTATGAGCAAAGTATTAATATTTATGGCAGAAGGGCATGAGGAGATTGAAGCTCTTACAGTTGTGGACTTGCTTAGACGCGCAGACATTGAGATTGAAATGGTCTCAATAACAGGCAATAAGAGGGTGCCAGGCAGTCATGGAATAATGACTGTATGTGATAAACTCATTGAGCAGGTAAATTTTGATAGTGCTGACATGCTTGTGCTTCCAGGTGGTATGCCAGGAACACTTAATCTTGAGCTATGTGAGCCTCTTATGGATCAGATTCATGGCTTCAATACTTCTAAGAAGGGCTTAGCTGCAATTTGTGCTGCGCCAACAGTGTTTGGTAAAGCAGGATTGTTAGAAGGCAAAAAAGCAACCTGTTATCCAGGGATGGAAAAGGATTTGCGTGGAGCAATAGTTTCTACAGATGCGGTATGCCATGATGGTCATATCATTACAAGTCGTGGCCTTGGTACTGCTATTCCATTTGCCCTTGAAATTGTAAAAACATTCAAAGGGGAAGCGGTAGCTGATCAGTTATCAAAGGCTATTGTATATAAATAGAATAATAATAAAAGGAGTTTATTATGAAATTAGGAATAATTGGAGCGATGCAAATTGAGATTGAGAATCTCAGACCAGCAATTAAGAATCAGTCTACAAAAGTAATTAGTGGAGTAGAATTTACTATTGGTGAAATTGATGGCGTGGAAGTAGTTGCTGCGGTTAGTGGGATTGGTAAGGTTTTTGCGGCTGTTTGTACGGAAATAATGATTCTCCATTTTGGGGTGGACCATGTAATAAATATTGGTGTGGCGGGTTCTCTTGTAAAAGACTTAAAGGTGTTGAATGTAGCAGTTGCAGAGTCAGCTGTACAGCATGACATGAACACAACTGCACTTGGCGATCCAGCTGGTCTCATTTCCGGAATAAATATAGTAAATTTCGAGGCGGATAAGGAATTGAGCAAGGCTGTTGTGGAGGTTTTGCAGGAGAGAGGAATTGAATATGAGACAGGTGTTATTGCATCAGGAGATTTATTTGTAGATACAGATAGACAGCGTAATACAATTCATATGAAGTTTGATGCAATTGCAGCTGATATGGAGGGAGGTAGCATTGCGCATGTTTGTTACATAAACAATGTGCCATTTACTCTCATCCGCTCCATTTCAGATGCAGATGGCTCAGCTATGGATTACAACACTTTTGCAGGTAAGGCGGCAGAGCAATCAATAGCAATCGTACTAGATGTTATTAAAAAGATAAAATAATTACCCGATTAGTTGTGGGATTTTTATAGTTACTTCAGTACCTTGGCTTTCGATACTCGTATAGGATAATCCGTATTCTGGGCCATAAAGTAACTTTAATCGATGATGTATATTGGAGATAGCCACATTACTACCCTTGGTTTTGCCAACAGGTAGTGGTGAAAGGATATCTCCAATTTTATTTTCAGGAATTCCAACTCCATCGTCCGAGACAATAATCACAATATCATCCCCATCTTCCCATCCAGTGATAATAATCGTTCCAGTCTTTTCATTTTTTTCTAGAATGCCATGTAAAATTGCATTTTCAATAATAGGCTGAAGAGTAAGCTTCGGAATAGTAAAATTGGTTAGTTCGTCAGGCATATCAACAACAAAGTCTATGCAGTTGCCGTGACGCATGTTCATAAGCTCAACATAAATGCCTACGTGTTCTAATTCATCAGATATGGAATTAATGGTATTCTTTCTACTAAGAGTAAGCTTGTAAAATCTCGAAAGTCTTTGGACAACCTCACTTACTTCTGTGGTTCGCCCTTCCTTTGACATCCAATTAATCATATCCATTGTATTGTAAAGAAAGTGAGGATTAATTTGCGCTTGAAGGGCATTAAACTCAGCAATTCTAAGGTTCTCAGATGTACGTTGCTCCTGTTTTATAAGCTCCTGCATTTCATTGGCCATATAGTTATACGTAGTGATAAGCTCGCCGACTTCATCGGTAGAGTCGGGATCAGCCATTGGAACAGGCGGACCGTTCTTTGCATTACTCATTTGGTGTACTACTTTTGAAATACGACCTGTTATTGATTTTGATTGAATGATACCAAATATTATAGCGACCAATACAATAGCAAATACAATGAAAATAAATTGCGCTACGACACGATTCCCCTCGTCAATGAGTGGCGCTTCAGGTATAACAGTAACAATAAACCAATCTGGACCCTTTACATAGTTTAAAGCAACATATACGGTGGCCCCTAAAACGTCTCGCGCTACAAAGCTATTTGAGGACATTAATGATTCCTTGATATCGGAATAATTAAGCCTATAGGTGGCTGATAAGGCAGGGTTTGTTGAAGCTACTATTTCCTCACGTTCATTAATTATGTAAGAGACTCCATTTGCGAAGGTCATATTGTTTTCTAAAATTTCGGCATATTTATCAGAAGAATAATAAATAGCCATATAGCAAGGATATATCTCGCCATTATCATAAGTTGTCAAATAAGTGATGTAGGCGTTATCCCCTAGTAATTCTTTTTCTTTATTTCCAAGGTATGCAGCGGGACAGTAGAGATTTGATGATTTCTTTCCCTGAAAAATACCATACCAATATGTGCCTTTTGCTTCAGAAATAGGAAAAAAAATATCTTTAGAGCTAGACGCTGAAAAGAAGTTTGAGCTTTCAGGAATACCCATAAAAATACGGATATTTACACCATCTTCCTCAAGAGTGAGAATATACTTTCTAAAATCATCAGCCTCAGCTGTAAGTGCAATTGCATCTAAATTACTTCCGTTGCTGGAGAAGAATATTTTTTCAAAATATGAGTTTGAAGAAATATCCGAAGATAAAGTAGTAATCTCCTTTACAACATCTTGAATCTTTGGAGCAGAAACGTTGGCGGCAGTTTGCGCATTCCTAATGGTGTCGGAGATTATCATATCGTAAAAACGATTTGTAAAGAATATTGCCAATAGCAAAAAAGGAATAAGAATAGCGCCTACTATAACTAAAGTAAATTTTGTCTGTATTTTAAAATTACGAAAGACTTTAGCAATCATTTCATCACCTTCTCTCTATACTCAGAAGGCGATAAACCTACAATTTTCTTGAAGGACTTTCCGAAATAGTTTCCATCGTTGTAGCCTACTTTTGAAGAAATCTCTGTAATTTTATTTCGAGGATCCATCAAAAGCTGTTTTGCTCTGTCCATGCGATATTCTGTTATATATTGGTTTAATGTTGTGCCGGTTTCATTTTTAAAAAAAGTGCATAAGTAGGAAACGGAAAGATGAGCATAATCGCTTATATCTTTTACGGAAAGCGCTGCTGTACTGTAGTTACTGGCAATATAATTTTTAATGAGATAAATGGTTTTATTTTCGGATATATTTGAATTAATGTCAGTAAAAAAGTCTTTTATCTTATCGCATAACAACTCATGAAGTCTATCGAAAGAAAAGCAGTTATCCATAATGTCCATAATGTCGTCATTGTTCTCAATTGATAAATCCGTGATAAGCCTATTATCAATTCTAAGCTGATATAGGGTAGTAAACAGATTAAAATAATATGTTTTTATTTGATTTGGCAGTAAAACGGTAGAATTTTTACAGCTGTCATATAATCTGTTTAAAGAAGCCCACGTGGAATCTTCATCCTTACTTTCGATGGCACTTGTAAAATTGGACAGTATTTCTAATATATTTTTTGACTTGTCTACAGAGCTGGTTTCAGGCAAAATAACAGAGCATTCATCAAAGAAGAAGCTCCTTTGTAATAGAATTACAGCATGCTCGTATGAGTGATAAACATTCTCTATTCCCTCAACTATTCCTCCAATTGTAATATAATAGCTGCCTAAATTAGAAAACGCATCTTGTATGTAATTGCAAACCATTTTGACAGAAGCTTGCGAAATAGGACTATCACTATAAATGTGATAGACAACATGATATAGTCGTTTTTCTGTATAGATAATATGAATATGACTGCTTGCTAATTCGGAACGCAAGCGTTGATAGATATATGGTAGTTCAGAACTAGCCTCTGAAGCAGAAGCAAGTTTTACTATAATTGTGCATATATACTTGAATTTATATTTCTGATTGTGGTGAATATAGAACTGATTGCATAATTCATCTACAGATTCCTTGCAAGTATTGTAAGGAGTAGTGAGATAGTATGCCAATGAATCAGAAGTTTGATTTGCGCTGACCTGCTCGGCTGCAGACTCCCTCTTTACGCGAAGACATTGCTCAATCGCTTTGTGAATAGCAGACTCCAACTCTTTGGCATCTATAGGTTTTTCAATATAATTTACAGCTCCCATTTTAATAGCACTCATAAGATATTCTTTATCAGAATAACCGCTCATAAAAATGGCAACTGCATCTGGATTATTATGTTTGATTTGCTCAAGCATATGTATGCCATCCATCCTAGGCATACGAACATCGCAAAGAATAATATCTGGATTTGAAGTCTTAGCTTCCTTTAATCCATTAATACCATCATCGGCCAATAATACTTGGTCAATTCCAAGATTCCCCCATTCGAAGCTGCTTACCAGACCGTTTCTAGTCAACTCTTCGTCGTCAACGATAAGTAGTGTCATAAAAAAAATTTACCCCGCATCAAAAAAAATTACTCTAACTAACTTCTCAAAACTAATGATAGCATAAATACATAGAAAAGGGGGTAAATCTTGTGTCTGAATACATTCTGGAATTAAAAGGTATCACTAAGATATTTCCAGGCGTAAAGGCTCTTAACAATGTGCAATTTCAGCTAAAAAAAGGGGAAGTACATGCATTGATGGGAGAAAACGGTGCTGGAAAATCAACATTCATTAAAGTAATCACAGGCGTTCATAAAGCTGAAGAGGGCGAAATGTTCTTAAATGGGCAAAAGGTGGATTTTAAGGGACCACGTGATGCGCAGGCAGCAGGTATAGCAGCGGTATATCAGCATCCTACATCATATCCGGATCTTTCCGTTACTGAGAACATTTTCATGAATCACGAAATAAAAAAGCACGGAATAATAATGTGGAAAGAGATGAATAAGAAAGCTCAAGAGTTTTTGGACGAGCTTGATGCAGATTTTAAATCTACAGAAGAAATGGGAACCCTTTCCGTTGCACAGCAGCAGATGGTTGAAATTGCAAAAGCGATTTCGACAGGTGCAAATATTATTATCCTTGATGAGCCAACAGCGGCACTTACAACTAATGAGGCAGAAAAGTTGTATGAGATTGTTGAAAAGCTAAGAGATAAGGGAGTTTCAATAATATTTATTTCTCATAGATTTGAGGATATGTATAGACTTGCAACTCGAGTAACTGTCTTTAGAGATTCTCAATATATTGGCACATATGACGTAGATAAAATTACAAATGCTGATTTGATTAAGGCGATGGTTGGTCGTGAAATCAGTGATATGTATCCAAAGCCTGAAGTTAAACCAGGTGAAGAAATGCTTCGTGTAGAACACCTAACGAGGACAGGATATTTTAAGGATGTAACCTTCAATGTTAAAGCCGGTGAAATCATAGGCCTTACAGGACTTGTTGGCGCAGGTCGTACAGAAGTAGTTGAGGCTATATGCGGAATAACGAAACTAAATTCTGGAAAAGTGTTTTTAGAGGGAAAAGAAGTCAATATAAAAAATCCTACAGATTCCAAAGATTTAGGAATTGTACTTCTTCCAGAGGATAGACAGAAAACTGGTTTGATACTCAGTTGGGGATTAGGTAGAAATGTAACACTTCCAGTATTTGATAGAATTTCAAAAAGTGGATTCTGTGATGAAAAGCGAGAAAGGGATTTATCAAAGAAATTACTTGAAGAGGTAGATACAAAAGCAGTTTCAATCTTTGATCCAGCTAGTTCTCTTTCTGGTGGTAATCAGCAGAAGGTTGTAGTGGCAAAAGCTCTTGCACAGGATAATATGAAGGTTATTATCATGGATGAGCCGACAAAGGGTGTTGATGTAGGAGCAAAAGCTGAGATCTATTCAATAATGGGAGAGCTTGCAAAGCAAGGATATGCAATTATTATGATTTCCTCCGAAATGCCAGAGATACTTGGTATGTGTGATAGGATTTTTGTTATGTGCAACGGTCATATCACAGGAGAGCTTTCACGAGGCGAGGTTAGCCAGGAAGCAATTCTTGAACTCGCCATGGAAAAGGGAAAGGAATCTAAAGAGGAGGTAGTTTCATAATGGAGAATAAAAGTATATGGAAGAAAATAACTGCTTCCCGAGAGGTATCTCTTCTCATAGTTTTAGTAATTCTTTGTGCATTGATAACGATAAAAACGCCTTCATTTCTGGAGTGGGCCAATATTTCTGAAATCCTTAAAAATAATGCCACAACAATGATTATGGCGTTGGGAATGCTTTTAGTACTTCTTATTGGAGGAATTGATATTTCAATAGGTTCGACATTAGCATTTTCAGGTATGACAATAGGTATTATGTATAAATATAATCACTTGTCATCAACATTTTTGGGGTTTGCTATTGCTACTGGAATCGGAATTGCTTGCGGATTATTAATTGGATTAATTATAGCGTACGGTAAAGTTAGCCCGATTATTTGTACACTAGGTACCATGTACATTTACAGAGGTTTTGCTTATTTAGTGGCAAATGATGAATGGGCTGGTGCAGATGCCCTTGGGGCATTCAAGGATTTTGCTTTAAAAGACTTCTTAGGCATTAACACAGCAGTTTGGATTACAATAATTTGCTATGTAGTATTCTATATTATGATGAAATGGACCAAGTTCGGTAGAAACATCTATGCTGTAGGTTCAAACGAGGAAGCTGCTGAGATTTCAGGTATCAATGTAAAATTAGTAAAAACGTTTGTATATACAATAATGGGAGGTCTATCTGGTTTAACTGGTGCTCTTATGACATGTGTATATGCATCCGCTCAGCCTAATATGGCGACTGGAAAAGAGATGGATGTAATTGCTGCCTGTGTAATTGGTGGTGTGTCAATGACAGGTGGTAGAGGTTCAGTTATTGGAGCTTTGATTGGTGCTTTAATCCTTTCGGTTATTTCAAAAGCGTTACCACTTGTTGGTATCGATGCTCTTGCGCAGAACACGGTTAAGGGCGTAATTATCATAGCTGTTATTATTCTCAACGTAGTAACTCAGAGAATGATGGATAAGGCTGCTCTTGAGAAGAGAGAAATGTAAGGAGGGAGAAGAAGTGGCAGGAAAATCAGGAAGAACCATTTCCAACACAATAGATCAGCCTTGGAAAAAGGTTGTCCTTAGTTGGGAAGGTGTTTTAGTTTTATTATTCATAGCAATCAATATTTTGTGCGTATGTATTTCGCCGGTTTATAATTTGGCAAATTTACTTAGAGAGAGCCCTAAGTATTTAGCAGAGATGTTATTACTTTTCCCAATGGCATATTTACTAATCCTTGGGGAAATTGATATTTCAGTTGGTTCTATCGTATGTCTGTCAGCTACAATGGCATGTATGGCATCTAATGCAAGTATTCCGTTTATAGGAGTAGTGTTAATCTCTATTCTTACAGGAACAGCATGTGGTGCATTCAATGGACTTGTAACAGTTAAATTTAGAGAGCTGCCTACAATGATTATCACACTAGGCACACAGATAGTATTTAGAGGAATCGCAGAAATTGCCCTTGGTAGTGGTGGTTCAATATCACTTACAGACTCGTCTGGATTTAAAATGCTAAATGGAAAGCTTGGAATTTTCCCATATTCGTTCTTTTTGATAATCATATGTGCTATCGTATTTACGGTAATAGCGGATAGAAAGAATTATGGTCGAAAACTATATGCAATTGGTAGTAATGCAAAGACTGCTTTCTATTCAGGTATCAAAGTAAAGCAAACAATATTTATTGCATTTTTAGTAATTGGATTATTTGCAGGTTTATCAGGATTGTTCCTAACATCGACCGCTTATGGAGCAAATACTACAACAGGAAAGAATTTTGAGATGGATGCAATTGCAATGGCTGTATTTGGTGGAGTATCAAATATGGGTGGTAAAGGAAAGCTTTATGGTGCATTCGTTTCGGCATTTACAATTATTTGCCTTAGAATCGGATTAGGGCAAATAAATGTTAATTCACAAGTAATACTTATTATACTTGGTATGTTATTAATTTGCGCAGTATTGCTTCCAAATATTGCAGGAATGATTGGCGCAAAGAAAAAGACAGTAAAGTAATGGTATCTATTCCCAGGGGAGGGAACTGATATAAAAGAAACCTATTAAAACAATTGGGAGGTTAAAAGAATGAAGAAAAAGCTTTTAAGTGGATTGCTCTGTGCAGCAATGGTAGGTTCGTTATTTGTAGGATGTGGTTCATCAGACAGTGGTGCTGGTGATGGTGCAGCAGCTGATACTGGTGCAGCTACAGACAATGCAGAAACAACTACAGAAGACGGTGGCTCAACAGGTGGAGCAGCTGGTACATATGCACTTGTACCAAAGAGTGCTGGTAACCCATTCAACGAGAAGGAAGCTGATGGATTTACAGCAGCAATCGAGGCTATGGGTGGAACAGCAGTTGTTCAGTATCCAGAATCAGCTACAGCTGATGCTCAGATTACAGTTATTCAGTCACTCATTTCTCAAGGTGTTGATTCTATCTGTGTAGCTGCAAATGATGAGAATGCTCTTCAGGCTGTATTAGAGGAAGCTATGGATGCAGGTATCAAGGTTTGCTCAGTTGACTCTTCAGTAAATAAGGATAGTCGTGCAGTTCACTGCAACCAGGCAGGTGTAGATGAAATTGGTCTTGCTCTTATTGATGCAGTTTATGACATTTCTGGTGGTGAAGGCCAGTTTGCAATCCTTTCAGCTACATCACAGGCTACAAACCAGAATGCATGGATTGATTCAATGAAGTCTTACATGGAATCTGATTCAAAGTATGCTGACCTTGAGTTAGTAGAAGTTGCTTATGGTGATGATGAGTCTCAGAAGTCTACAGATCAGACACAGGCTCTTCTTCAGAAATATCCAGACCTTAAGGTTATCTGCTCTCCTACAACAGTAGGTATTGCTGCAGCTGCAAAGGTTCTTCAGGATCAGGGATCATCTGTAAAGCTTACAGGTCTTGGACTTCCTTCAGAAATGGCAGCTTACATTGGTGACGGTGATGATTATTCATGCCCATACATGTTCTTATGGAATCCAATCGACCTTGGTGCTCTTGGCGCATATGCATCAGTAGCACTTGTTAACGGTGAAATTACAGGAGCAGCTGGTGACACATTTACATGCGACCTTGGTGACTACACAGTAGTAGACGCAGCAGATGGTGGCACAGAAATCATCCTTGGCGCTCCATTCAAGTTTGATCCAAGCAACATTGATGAGTGGAAAGAGGTATACTAAAATAGGTTAATATTTTGGCTCAGGGGTAAAGCCCCCTGAGCCATTTTTTGTGTCATAACATTGACATACATAAACAACTTAAATACAATTTTAGTTAAGTGTTTAAGTTGCTAGGTATGGCAATAATTAAAGAACAGGAGATAGGAATTATGTATATGAATGAATATGAGCGTTGGCTGGCTGCAGACTTAGCTGACTGTGATTTAAAGCCAGAGCTTACAAAGATTAAGGGAAATGAAGAGGAAATAAAGGACAGATTTGCGGTTGCACTTGCATTTGGTACTGCTGGTCTTAGAGGCGTACTTGGTGCAGGTACAAATAGAATGAATATATATGTTGTTCGCCAGGCAACACAAGGACTTGCTAATTGGGTAAAAACTCAGGGTGGCAACCAGACTGTAGCAATCAGTTATGACAGTCGTTTGAAGAGTGATGTATTTGCAAAAGAAGCTGCAGGTGTTCTTGCTGCTAATGGTATTAATGTACGTATATATGATGCTCTTATGCCAGTTCCAGCTCTTTCATTTGCTACTCGTTTCTACAAATGCAACGCTGGTATCATGGTTACAGCATCTCATAATCCAGCTAAATACAACGGATACAAAGCTTATGGACCAGATGGATGCCAGATGACTGATGACGCAGCAGCTATTGTATATGCTGAGATTCAAAAGACAGATGTTCTTACTGGTGCAAAGGTAATGTCTTTTGCAGAGGGCGTTGAGAAGGGACTTATTAAGTTTGTTGGTGATGATTGCAAGAATGCATTCTATGCGGCAATCGAAGAAAGACAGGTTCGTCCAGGCCTTTGCAAAACAGCAGGTCTTAAGCTTGTTTATTCGCCACTTAATGGCTCAGGTTTAGTACCAGTTACACGAGTGCTTAATGATATTGGTATTACAGATATTACAATCGTTCCAGAGCAGGAATATCCAAACGGATACTTTACAACATGTAGCTATCCGAACCCAGAAATTTTTGATGCATTAAAGCTTGGTCTTGAGCTTGCAAAAGAAGAAGGCGCTGACCTTATGCTTGCAACAGATCCTGATGCAGATAGAGTTGGTATTGCTATGAAGTGCCCAGATGGTTCTTATGAGCTTGTTTCTGGTAATGAAGTTGGTGTACTTCTTCTTGATTACATTGCGGCAGGACGTATCGAGAAGGGTACAATGCCAAAGAATCCAGTGGCTGTTAAGTCTATTGTTTCTACACCACTTGCAGATGCAGTTGCAGCGCACTATGGTGTCGAACTTCGTTCAGTACTGACTGGATTTAAGTGGATTGGTGACCAGATTGCTGGCCTTGAAGCTGATGGTGAGGTAGATAGATTTATATTTGGCTTCGAGGAGTCATATGGATACCTTGCAGGTCCATATGTTCGTGATAAGGATGCGGTCATTGGTTCAATGCTTATCTGTGAGATGGCTGCTTACTATCGTAGCATTGGTAGCTCACTTAAGCAGAGACTTGAAGAGATTTATGCTGAGTACGGTCGCTACCTGAACAAGGTAGATTCATTTGAGTTCCCAGGCCTTTCTGGAATGGATACGATGGCGGGAATTATGAGTGGACTTCGTGAGAATCCACTAGTTGATATTGCTGGAATCAAAGTAGCTAAGGTTACAGATTACAAGAATACTGATGAGACAGGACTTCCTTCAGCAAATGTTCTTATCTATGGACTCGATAATGGATGTACAGTAGTTGTTCGTCCTTCAGGTACAGAACCAAAGATTAAGACATACTTTACAACAAAGGGTAAAGATCTTGCAGAAGCAGAAGCTATGAAAAATAAGCTCGCTGATGCATTAAAGCCTTTATTTAGCTAGGATATAGGTTAGGAGTTACTTTATAGTAACTCCTTTTTTGAAAGAATAGATAATTCTACTTTGAGAGTTTTACAGAAAATGAGTGTGTATTATGAAAACAAAAATAACAATAATTGTTGATAACATTCCTGCTGGCGAGCTTCTTGGTGAATGGGGACTTTCAATTTTAGTTGAATACAATGATAAAAAAATTCTATTGGATGCGGGAGCTTCTGAGTTATTTGCGGAGAATCTTAAAAAACTAGGATTTGATATTAGTGAGATTGATTTTGCAGTACTTAGTCATGCTCACTCAGACCACGCAGATGGAATGCCTAAATTCTTTGAGAAGAATGAAAAAGCAAAGCTTTTTGTGCGGGAGACCACAGATGAGAATTGCTATTATAAAAAGTTCTTCTTTAAGAAATATATTGGTATTTGTAGAAATATGCTTTCAGTTTTTAAAGACAGAATTGAGTATGTTTCTGGTGATTACAAGCTCTGTGATGGGGTATATTTGATTCCTCATAAAACAAGTAATCTACGGAGATTAGGCCGTAGAGAGATGATGTATTGTCATACTAAAAGAGGCTGGCACGCTGACGATTTCTCTCATGAGCAGAGCCTTGTATTAGATACTGACAAGGGGCTTATTATTTTAAATAGCTGTTCGCACGGTGGTGCGTTAAACATTATCAATGAAGTACAAAGTACATTCCCTGAGAAGCATATTTATGCATATATTGGAGGCCTCCACTTGTTTAATAAGACAACAAAAGAAATTATGAAAGTGGCAGGAGAATTAAAGGAAACAGATATTGAGTATATTTACACAGGACATTGCACTAAAAACAGAGCCTTCGGACTTTTAAAGGATGTTTTGGGAGATAGATTAACTCAATTAAAGGTTGGAATGGAGATAGACATATAATATGAGACTTAATGAGCATTGCGTAAAGTGCATGTATGATAGACAGGTTGCAAAAACTGACAATAGCTCTTACCTCAATGAGGTAAGGGCTATCTTAGAAAATAGAGATAGAGACGCTTGTAGTGCAGAGATGAATTATGCTTTTAACATGGCTCATGAAAAATATATTGGACCAGTGCCAAGTTTCAGGGAGAAAAATAGAAAATACAATGACTTAGTTTTATGCATGGAAAAAGGGCTAGAAACTAGAATCGAAGCCAGTGATGATCCTTTGGCTACAGCGCTTATCATGTCTAGAATAGGAAACTACATTGATTTTGGTGTAGTACAGGATGTTAATGAGGAGACATTTTTAGGGTTGTTTGAAAATGTCGAAATGCGGGATGACGAGAAAAATACATACGAGTCATTCTGCAGGCAATGCGCTGAGTCCAGGAGATTTTTACTTCTCACTGACAACTGTGGAGAGATAGTATTAGACAAGTTAATGCTTAGACAGTTGGCAAAGAGATTTCCAAATCTTGATATTACAATAATGGTTCGTGGTGGCGAGGTATCGAATGATGCCACAATAGAAGATGCCGAGTACGTGGGACTAACAAAAGAGTTTAAAGTCATTACAAATGGAGAAGCAGTAGCGGGAACTGTGTATCGCAGATTATCAGATGAAAACAAAAAAATAATAGATGAGTCAGATGTGATTCTCTCAAAGGGACAAGCAAACTATGAATCATTCGCAGGAGAAGGGTTCCATGCATTCTTCACGTTTCTTTGTAAATGTGAGCTGTTTATTAATAGGTTTAATGTTCCTAGATTAACAGGAATGTTTGTAGAAGAATAATGCAAAGCAGCAGATGAAGTAAGAGGTGGGATATGAAATACAATAAGCAAATTTTTTTGAAAAATGATAAAACGGCAATTATTAGAAATGGAGAGGCTTCAGATGCTGAGGCGGTATTAGGAGTTTTTAACCAAACTCATGCCGAGACAGATTTTTTATTGTCATATCCTGATGAGGGTGGATTTACAGTAGAGCAGGAGATTGAGTATCTAAAGAATAAAATGGAAAGTGAAGGTGGCATTGAACTAGCAGCAATCGTTGATGGAAAAATAGTTGGAACTGCAGGAATTGATGCTATTGGCACTAAGTATAAGCTTTGTCACAGAGCTGAGTTTGGAATTGGAATTCTAAAAGAATATTGGGGACTTGGTATTGGAAAAGCTTTAACAGAAGCCTGTATTGAATGTGCCAAGACAGCAGGCTACGAGCAACTTGAATTAGAGGTTGTTGCTGATAACGAAAGTGCTATGTCTATGTATAAAAAATTAGGCTTCGTAGAATTTGGTAGAAATCCTAAGGGGTTCAAATCCAGATATTCTGGTTATCAGGAGCTTATTCATATGCGTCTTGCGTTGAAGTAGAAATATAGCGCTATTGTATTAAATAATATTAAATTATACGTCTGGAAATTAGTCATTAATTTCTGTAGCAAAAATAGTACCTGTAGCATCGAGACCAATCTGAAGAGCATCATCTTCTGAAATGCTAGCAACTGATTCTTGTGGCACTAAGATGCTGACTAAATTACACATAAATGATAAAATATGTATTAATAATCATATTCGGGATAATAGGGGGATGTTATGAACGAGAAAGTAAGAATTCTCAAAGAGAATATGGAGCATAGAATAGTTGGTAAAGGAGACGTAATTGATAAGATGCTTATATCTCTTTTGGCAGGAGGTCATGTTCTCTTAGAAGATGTGCCAGGTGTAGGCAAGACATCAACAGCGAAAGCTTTAGCTGATTCTATTGCTCTTTCTTTTGCGAGAATACAGTGCACTCCGGACACGACACCAGCTGATATTACAGGACTTTCTATATACAATTCAAAAGAATGTACTTTTCAAACAGTACCAGGTCCTGTTGTAAATAATATTGTTCTTGTAGATGAGTTGAATAGAACATCACCAAAGACTCAATCTGCTCTCTTAGAAGCCATGGAGGAACATGCTGTTACTATTGATGGTGAACAGATTCCGATTCCTGAACCATTTATGGTTATAGGTACCCAAAATCCAATAGAAATGGCTGGCACATATCCAATCCCAGAGTCTCAATTAGATAGATTTATAACAAAGCTTAATGTGGGTTATCCAGAGGAATCTGCCTCAAGTGATATGGTAAAAAGGTTTTTAGAAGGAACTTTGCATGAAAGTACAGAATCAGTATTGACTGGAACGGATATTCTGGAAATGCGTAGGGAAGTTGAGCAGGTGACAGTTCACGATAATCTAAGAGCATATGGCGTTAGAATAGTTGAAGAAACAAGGAACATTCCGGAAGTATCTTGTGGGGCTTCCCCCCGCGCACTATTGTCAATGTTTAGAGCAGCACAGGCTATAGCATATATGGCAGATAGAGACTATTGTATCCCAGAAGATATTGCTGAGGCAGCAGAGTTTACCCTATCCCATAGATTAGTATTAACTGTTGAAGCAAAAATGAGTCATACGACAAAGTGCCAGGTCATAAGACAAATTCTTCAGAAGGTTAAAGTGCCATGAACATAAGAATTGAAAAGCGAAATATATTTTTTTATTTGTTTTGTCTAATTGGAGGGATTGTTTTTTCTAGCTTCTATGGTGGCCCCCTTTCATATGGGGTGTTGTACGCCCTTTTTTTGATAATTCCAGTAGCAGTTCTTTATATTTTTCTCAACTATAAATATCTATGTATTTTTCAAGAAATAGAAGTTCACAAATTGACAAAAGGAGAGGAACATAATTATAGGCTTTTGCTTGAAAATAATGGATTACTTCCAATACATGAGATGAAAATAAAATTATACACCGATAGATGCATTTTATATGAAATAAAGGATGGCGATTATTTGTCGTTGAATTCATTTGAAAAGCGCGAGCTAAAATCAGGGATTAATTGTTTGTATGCTGGAGCCTATGACATCGGACTAGAAAAAGTATCCTTTGTTGATCCTTTTAATTTATTTACGGTGGAGATAGATATTCCGTATTCGTTTAGAGCGATTGTAAGTCCGAGAATTACAGATATTGCCGATAAAGTTTTGGATTTGGAAAACTTGGTAAATAATATGGGACTTAAAAGCGCTAGTTTATTTGAAGAGATACCAGGAAATGAATGGAGAAAATACCAAAACGGAGATTCGGTTAATGCCATAAATTGGAAAGTATCAGCTAGATTATCACAACTAGTTGTAAGAACGCCAGATAAAATGGAAAAGAAGACGGTGACAATAATAATGGAGGCAGCAAATGTACCAAGGGGGGAACAGAATATTTCATTTCTTGAAAGACGAGATAATTTTTTAGAGTTTGTGGTATCCGCAGCATGGCATTTTGGTAAACAAGGCGTGCCGGTAAAACTTATATATCCATCAGGAAAAATAGTTGAGAAAGTAGTTGACTCTTACGAGAGTTTTTTTGAGTTTTACGATGTGATTGCGGATGGAATATTTTATGAATCGAAAAAGAATTTGGAAGATATTCAACATTTGGTTTGCAATCTAAGGGAGCAAGAGCATGGAGATGATACGTGGATTATCCTTAAAGAGGACTATGATAACACAGAGGATTTCATCACTATTTGCGGATGAAATAAAAATGTTCTTTGAGGTTTTTTCTGCAATGATACTTGGGATAGAGGCTTTTCAAAGATTCACAAATACATTCACGCAATTACCAAAGTCGTCATTTTCAATTTTGGTAATAGTATTGTTTTTCTCGTATTACACTATAGAAATGGTGTTAAAAGTAATAATTGGTACAAGACTAGTTTCTACAATTGAAATTGTACCAGTTATATTGCTTTTTGTTTTGCTGAATGGAGTTAATATCGATAATTATTATCGTTGGGCAGTTTTGTTGGCCTTTGGACTACGCCTAGTTTCTCTTTATATTCCAGTCAGAGGGATAATAAGGGATTATGGCTGCTTCGTGCTTGATGCAATTGCATGTTATTTCTTTTTTGTAGAAGGTTGTTTACAGGGGAATGAATTAAGCGATAAATTACTATTTGTATTTTTGGTGATATCAACCTTATCAACATTTCATAAAGCATTCCCATTTTATTATTTTTTGATACTTGGATTTTTGTTGCTGTGTATTCCTATGAAAAAGGAACCAATTGATTGGTCGCTACTAGAAAAAGCAGTAGGAGCTGTGGCTGAAAAGGTTCTTGATGCTTCATATGGAATTTCAAATATATTTGGAAATGAGAATAACGTGACAGGATACAGTTCATTTGATTTATCAGGTAATGATATACGGATTAGCGAAAAGCCACAGGTAATGTTAGAAACAACAGAGATGCCATATATTATTTATAATGATGTGTCTTCAGAAAAAAAATATAAAATGCAAAGAACTGTGTACCTTGCAGGAGGAGTTGGTCCAGAGGAAAATCAATTAATTAGTTTTTTAAAATTTTTGTACTCTAATGATGTGTCACCACAAGACGCTAGGAGTTTTTCCAAAATATCAAATGTAACTTTAAAATATGTATACATAAACACTTATGATGAAATTGCACCAATTAACTCGATACAATTAAGTTATGATAATTCAATCATAAAGAAAGGAGTTAGTAGCGACCTTCACAAAAAAGACTATGAGATAAAAAGCTCTTATTTGGATATAGATTATGGAAGTGCATATTTAAGTGAATATTTACAACAGAATTTAGACTACTTAAACAAAGAAATCGCATATGAAGAATTGGCCGATTATGCAAAATCAGTGTACGGAATCGCTTTAGAACAATATGTCAGTGAAAGCCAGTACAATACCTTAGAATATGGTTCAGTTGATGACGAATACTATGATGCAAGTGGATGCACTGAGGAAATGTTACAATTAGCTAATGAAATAACGAAGGAAAGCACAAGTGATTACGAAAAGTGTAAGAGAATAGAGGCTTATCTGAGACAATATCAATATAGCACCAGTGCTGTTGGGGGATATAACTCGGAATCGAATATGGCAACAGCAAGTGGAATGTCAGATATTGCAGAACGATTTTTGTTTGATAGTAAACAAGGGTATTGCGTGCATTATACATCAGCAATGGTAATGTTGCTTAGATTATCAGGAATTCCGGCTCGTCCAATGAGAGGATTTAGGTATACATATCCTTTTGAAACTGCTAAATCATATGTGGTTGATGCTAGTTGTTCTCATACATGGCCGGAGGCCTATATTAAAGGCGTTGGATGGATACCATTTGAGCCAACTGCAGCATATCCAAATGCAGAAAGCATGAGCTGGAAACAAAGTTATGATAAAGACGAGGAATACAACTACAATTTAGAAAATATACCATCAGTATCAAATCATTCAGTGGAAAGCGTAGAAGGTAGCCAAGAAAATGGAGTTCTTGTATTTATTAAGATAGTTGGAATAGTCCTATTTGTGATAGTTATATTGGTATTGGTTATCATTGGAATTACGTGGGAAATCAAAAGGATAAAGTACAAAAAAGGAACGCCAGGGCAAAAGCTAGCGATAGATGTTGATGCAATAAAAAAAAGAATAAGCCTGTTATCTGAAAAGGAGTTTAATGATAGGGGGATTATGTCCGATTATATTGTGAATGCACCAGAGGAATTTCAAGATGAGCTGTTCAGAGTTTTTAGTAGTTATTACAGATTAGTTTATGGTAATGATAAAGAGATTTCTATTATGGAAAGTCAAGAAGCAGCAAATTTAAGGGCAGAGTTAAATGCGTATAGGAAGTCAAAATAGAATATGTTTATTTACGCGGGAGTCTTGAGACTCCCGTATTTGTTTTAAATATGTTTAGGAGTATAATAAACGTATTAAAAAGAAAATGGAGTAGTATAAATGGCAAAATCAAAGAAAAATGGGCGAGTTGAGTTATTACGTTTTATTTTTGCTTTGGGGATATTATTTTTTCACATACACAAACGCTTTGCTGTAGATGGGAATATCGGTATTGATAGTTTAGGAATTTATTTTTTTAACCATGGCTATATCGGGGTTGAATTTTTCTTTCTAGTATCAGGGTATTTACTAGCTGCAGGAGCATTTGCAAAACGCACGATGTCTACAGAGGTGATTGGTACAGAGACTGCGCTTATGATGTGGAAAAAAATAAAAAATGTTTTTCCGTATCATTTATTTGCGATAGTTCTTACAATTATCGTAAATGCGTATTTTTTAGAGAATACGGTAAAAGGACGAATTACTTATGTGATCGATTCTTGGGCTTCGGTTTTCTTTTTGCAAGTATTTGGATTTGATAGTTCTTGGGTAAATAAGCTCACATGGTATCTGGATGTGTGGCTGATGGTTACTTTTATCTTTTACTATTTTTTGAGGAAGCACTATGAAGTGTTCGTCAAGATAGTATGTCCGCTTTTAGCATTATTTGTTCTTGGATATATGGCCCATGAATATCATAGTATTGCGGGGATAGATGGCTGGACAGGGCACTTTTATAAATGCTTTCTCAGGGGCTTGGCAGAGATGGCACTAGGTTGCAGTGCATATAGTTTGACGAGGCAGCTGAATAAACAAAAGTTCACTAAAGCAGGAAGAATAATATTAGGCGCAGTTGAATTGGGATGCTATTTATTAGTGCTTCGATATGCAATTACATCAGTAAATCCTAAATATAGTTTTCCTACTTTGTTTGTAATGATGTTGGGATTAATTCTTACATTCTCAGACGTGAATCCATGTCACAAGATTTTTGATCGACCAATATTCGATTGGTGCGGAAAGATGAGCTTGCTCATTTATTTAAATCAGTTTTATAGCATTAGATTAGTTCAGTCACTTCTTCCAAATATAAGTTTTGGAGCTAAAGTAGTCGCTTGCACAATTGTAACATTTGCTGGTGCTATGATGTGTAATATTTTCGTTGATTGGATTAATAGGACAAAACCATTTTCAAGGCTGATGCTTCAAAGAGAGGGAGAATAAATTGGTTTTTAGTTCACTAATATTTTGCACAATATTTTTACCACTATGTCTCCTGGTATACTATGGTTTGCCAGGAGTGATTGGTGGTGAAGCAAAACATAAATTACGCTTATCTAATTATATACTTTTGATATTTAGTCTTATTTTTTATGCCTTTGGAGGGATAAAATACATAGGACTAATATCAATCGTTATTCTTATAAATTGGTGTGCAGGTTTTCTTTGCGATATAAAACGCCATGGAATAAAAGTAAGACGAATTGGGTTGGCTTTTACAATTCTTTCAGACTTGGGGATTCTTTTTTTCTTTAAATATTTAAACTGGTTCGGGGCAACAATTGTCTTACCGGTAGGAATTTCATTTTTTACTTTTCAAGCTCTTTCATATGTAATTGATGTATATAAAGGTGATAGTTCAGTGCAACCAAATCTATTATTTTTTGCATTGTACATTTCATGCTTTCCACAGCTTGTTGCTGGACCAATTATCCACTATAAAGATGTAGCTCTGCAAATTACAAATCGAACTATCGGTTCTTCGGAGATTGCCAGTGGTATAAAAAGATTTTGCTTTGGCTTGGCAAAAAAGGTTCTTATCGCAAATACACTTGCGGTAATCGTAGACAAAATATGGTCAGCAGATATCTCATTATTAGATGGAACAGTAGCTTGGTTGGGGGCAATTTGTTATACCTTCCAGATATATTATGACTTCAGTGGTTATTCAGATATGGCGATAGGACTTGGAAAAATGTTTGGATTTGACTTCAAGGAGAATTTTAATTATCCATATCGATCTGAGTCAATAAGAGATTTTTGGAGGAGATGGCATATCTCTCTATCTAGCTGGTTTAGAGATTATGTATACATACCACTTGGCGGAAGTAGAGGCACGATGATTAAGACATGTGTAAATATTTTTATAGTGTTTTTACTGACAGGTATTTGGCATGGAGCAAACTTTACTTTTTTAATTTGGGGTGTTGTATATGGAATTCTACTTATATTTGAACGATTAGGATTTGGAAAGCTGCTAGAAAAGAATCCTATTAAAATTGTAAATAGAGTAGTTGTATTTGTGATTGTTACATTGCTATGGGTGTTATTTAGAGCACCTTCTATTACGGATGCAACTACTTACATCTCGAGAATGTTTATGGGTGGAGTTAATGTTATAAACTTGCTTAATCATTTATCCGGAATATCTTTAGTAGCAATAATTAGTGCAGCTCTGTTTGGAGGTTTTGTGCAAGCACACATCAATATGAAAGTAATTAAAGAAAATATGCTAGTATGTTTTGCACTACTAATTATTAGTCTTATTTTCTTGGCAAATGGAACGTATAATCCTTTTATTTATTATCAATTCTAAGGAAGGACAAAATGAAATTTACCACTATTAAAAACAGAGTTTTCATATTAGCCTTTTGGGGAATATTGGTGATCCCATGGATAGCTGGAGGGGCAATGCAAATGATTGCGCCCAATATATATGAGCAACTATCTATTGTAAAAACAGAAAAAAGAGTTCTTCAAGAAATAGAATGGGGGAATCTACTGAATACGGGAGAAAGTGTATCTAGCTATGTCGATGATAGAATACCCTTTAGATATACAATGATTTCTTGGTATAGAAACCTGAATGATATTTTAGATGAGAATTATCAGATTATAGCAAATAGTATTGGAGAAAAGGTATATAGCGCAAATGCAGATGTAAAAAGCCTTGTTGTAGATATTGATTCTAATGTTCAAACCATTGCGTTTGCAGCGATTGAAAACAAGGTTGTGGATACACCTGAGGAAGTAGATGATTCAAATTATTATCAATTAGTTACCTATCAAGATGTGATTATTGCAAGAGAAGGATGGCTTTTTCTTTATGGAGAAAATGAAATCGAATGCTATCAGGGAACAAACATTTTATCAGATGAAGAGATGGCGGCATACGCAGCTAAGTTAAATCAGTTGCAATCTATTTGTAATGCAAGAGGAAAGCAACTGTACGTATATATAGCACCAAACAAATCACAAGTATACAGTCAATATATGCCTACAGTTGAAATCGTAAATACGTATAAACGAGAGCAGCGGCTACATAGCTATATTGCAGAGAATTGCACGACCCCATATTTATATCCACTGACAGAATCTTTAGCGGCGGCAAATAATTATCAAACATACTACAAGTATGATTCTCACTGGAATCATCTAGGGGCACTTTATGGAACCAATGCGCTATATGCAGCTATGGGAGTTGAGCAAACAGAACCGAGCCAGTGGATAGTTGGAACTGAGGATGCTGAAAAATATGAATTGTATACATATATGGGTATTCCTGATGAAATGGTTACACACAATGATTCTGAGTATGTGCTAGACTACAGGCCGGATATTACCGTAAACGGGTTAAATACTGAAGCTATGGTTTGTAGAACAACAAGTAATGGTGCAAATGATAGTAAGTTATGTGTAATAGGAGATAGTTTTAGAGTAAATATGATGCCATACTTGGCAAAAGATTTTACAAGATGCACCTTCTGCCATAGAGACTATATGAGCGAAATTAAATCTGATATTAATAGCGCTGACATTATCGTAATTGAAGCGGTAGAGCGATACGATTACGAAGCATTTAATACGATACAGCGGACAATTAATATATTATCACAATAATAAAAAAGCCTGTTACGCTCACAATCCTAAGCGACACTCTGCATCACTACATGTGAAGCTTGAGTGTCCTTAGAGATTGCGAACTACAGGCTTTTATTAAAGTCTTATAATACGGCGAGTAATCGCTGCGCAATAGCCGCGAATCCTGCATCATTTGGGTGGCCGGCGAGGAATGAGCCGATGGTATAAACGGTTCCGTCAGCAGTAGTGTAAGTATCACCCTCCTGAAGTTGGTATTCAGCAACTCCTTGAATATCGCTTAGGCTTACATAAGTGCATCCAGTCTCAGAAGCGACAGCTTTCTTTGTACTGATGATACTTGAGTATGCCCAGAAGTTATCAAGCATTACGATTCGAGCATTAGGATTGTAAGCTCGAATGTAAGAAATCATATCAGTTAAATCTTCTTTGAAATGGGTTTCATGACCTTTAACATTTTCACCTAATTCAATAACAATAGTATTGTATTGATAATTAGTGATGTATGGATCTAAGTCATCAAGCTCGTTGTTTCTAGTATTAGAAAATTCCCAAGCACGTAGTGACATGTAATCATATGAGCCGTAACCCTTTGCCGCAACAGTTAGATGAACATAGTCGTTGTCAGGAGTGGATGCGCCGCACCCCCAACCAGAGCCCCACCAATCACTTGTTGCAGGATACATAGTAATTGAATTTCCAATAAAAAGTATATCTTTTGTGGCAGATGGAATAGGCTTTGAAGTTGATGGAAGAGGAATATCTATGTATTCTTCTGATACGTCTTCGAAGGAAATATAGCCATAGTCCCCACTGATTTTCATTTTATAAAAATCTGTTTGATCACAGGTGGCGACAATTGATACTAGTTGATCAACTGATAAAGTACCGATAATCTCAGCAGTATCGTATGGTTCTTCCCTAACGGTAGCGTCAGCAACAGCAAAATAAGTTGCTTCAAAATCAGTAAAAGTATATTCATCCTCTTCTTCAATTTCTTCAGCGGCCTTTGCCTCTGCAGCCTTAGCAGCCTCTTCTGCCTCTATTCGAGCTTGCTCTTCCTCAGCTTCGATACGAGCTTGCTCAGCAGCTTTTTTAGCCTCAACTTTGTTATTGTATACAACTAAACTTCCAAAGGCGATTACTAAAACAACTAGTGAAATCCAAAGTGTTATAACGATTTTCTTTTTCAAAATAATTCTCCTACAATTCAAATAGTATTATAATTACAGTATTATATCACTTTGGAAAATATAAGTCATTTGGGGAAAAATTATGAGACCAATTCTATCAGCGGCTGAAATGAAAAAATGCGACATAGCAACTACTGAGATACATCATATTCCATCTTTGGTATTGATGGAACGAGCGGCAGAGTCAGTGGTAGATTATGTCAATAAAATGTATTCAATAGGGGATCGTATATACGTATTATGTGGTCCGGGGAATAACGGTGGAGATGGAGTTGCTATAGGGCGAATGCTACATCTACAGGGCTATTATTCGAAAATAGTACTTCTTGGCGCTGAGGAAAAGTATTCTACTCAATTGAGAGAGCAAGTAGAAATTGCCAGAAGTTATGGCGCAGAAATTGTCACTAGAATTGATGAAGAAGACTTATCAAAGGCAGATGTGTTCGTTGACGCATTGTTTGGAATAGGACTTACAAGGGGACTATCAGGAGAATATGAACTGGCAGCATGCATTGTTAATAAATCTAATAAACCTGTAATAGCTGTGGATATACCTTCAGGCTACGATACCGACTGTGGAAAACTTTTAGGCAATGTTGGCGTTCAAGCAGAGACAACAATTACTTTTGCGTACATGAAAAAGGGACTGTTGCTAGGTGAGTGTAAGGCGGCTGCTGGAAATATACTGGTTGCAGATGTTGGAATATATGTAGATGAGAAATCAGAAACATATTCACAATTATTAGATGAAAGCATTTTAAACGAACTTCCCCAAAGAGCAGTAACTGCAAACAAAGGAAGCTGCGGAAAGCTGCTTATTATTGCAGGCAGTGAGAATATTTATGGAGCATGTTATTTAGCAGCCAAAGCGGCACTTACAGTAGGCGCCGGGCTAGCAAAGATTTTTACTCACAAGAACAATATTTATTCAATCCAGCAGGCTTTGCCTGAAGCTATGTATTATGGTTACGAGGAATATGAAGAAGATGAGCTCATAAAAGATATTAACTGGGCTGATGTGATATTAATTGGCCCTGGCCTTGGAATGGGTGATGTGTCAAAAAAGATTTTAGAGACTGTTTTAATACATACAGATACTCCAGTTGTTATAGATGCAGATGCCATTAATCTTTGTGGGCTTAATATATCTTTATTAAAACAGGCTTCTGAAGGTAGAGAAATAATATTAACGCCACATCTAAAGGAGATGGAACGGCTTTGCAATAGGCCAGTTTCAGATATTAATTATGAAATGGAGAATATTGCAAGTACATTTGTTAAAGAAAATAATGTGACGTTGGTGCTTAAGAATTATACGTCGGTAATAGCTACAAAGCGTGGTACATATTATAGTGCTAGTGGAAATGAAGGACTAGCAACCCCTGGAGCTGGAGATGTTTTGGCAGGGATTATTTCAGGATTGGTTGCACAAGGCCTTTCGGTGGAGCTTGCTGCTGAAATTGGAACTTTTCTTCATGGACAATGTGGGGAAAAGGCATCAAAAAAAGTGGGTATTAAAGCGGTGCTAGCCAGCGATATTATTGAAGAATTGAAAAAATAATTGTATTGACATAATCAAAAAATAGTAATAAATTACTACTATATGGGAATATAAATAAGGAGGAGATTATGTCTTTAAGAGATAAAAATGGGTTGACAGAGGAAGAGTTCCTTGAACAGTATGATCCAGGGGACTATCCAAGACCTTCTGTCACTGTAGATATGTTGCTGCTTGGTCCGAAAAAGGATTTGTCAGGACTTAGAATACTATTGATTAAGCGTGGTGGACATCCATACTTAAACTGTTGGGCACTGCCAGGGGGATTTGTGCATCCAGATGAGACCTGCTACGAGGCAGCAAAACGAGAGCTCAAAGAAGAAACTGGGGTAAAGGATGTATATCTAGAGCAGGTATACACATTCTCAAAGCCTGATAGAGATCCTCGAACAAGGGTTATGAGTGTTGCATACATGGCACTTACAAACAAAATGGTTCCGGTTAAAGGTGGAGATGATGCAGTAGAGGCTGCGTGGTTTGATTTTGAATACACAGATAATGCAATTCATATTTTTAATGAAGATATTGGTGTAGATATTATGTATGAACTTTCTATAAAGCGCTTTAAGAACGGTCATATCAAATATCCAAATCTAGTGCCAACTTTAAAGAGTAAAACTATGTTGGCGTTTGACCATGTGGAGATAATTCTTGAATCTATGAAGAAGATTCGTAGAGAAATAGAGTACACAGATTTGCCATTTAGCATGGCCGATGTAAAGTTTACTTTGCCAGATCTACAAGTGATTTATGAATTGCTTTTAGGACATAAATTATATAAAGCTAATTTTAGAATAATGGTTGCAGACAGAATCGAGTCCCTCGGTGAAAAAGGAAAATCAATTGTGGGGCGTAGGATGTCTGAACTTTATATACTCAAGTAGGAGACAGAAACATGAGAGAGTTTGATGTTAAAAAGCAAACAGAACAATTAATCCAGTATACGAGAGAGTGGTTTAACAAGTTTGGGGATAATTCCAGAGCTGTTATTGGTATTTCTGGAGGCAAGGATTCATCTGTTACAGCTGCCATTTTAAAAGAGGCAATTGGTGTAGATAGAATTCGTGCTTATATTATGCCAAATGGCGAGATGAGTGATTTGGATGATGCAAAACTATTAGTTGAGACACTAGGTTTAACTTATGAAATTATGCCTATAACAGATTATTACAATGCGGCAATTTCATCATTCGAAAAAGCAGAAACATTTGAAGTGACAAAAGACTTAAAGATTAATTTGGCGCCAAGACTTAGGATGTCTACATTGTATGCAGCGGCTCAAGGACAAGGGGTTACAACATTTGTAGTAAATACCTGCAATGCATCGGAGGATTATGTTGGATATTCTACTAAGTATGGCGATGCAGCAGGCGACGTTTCCCTTTTACAGGACTTCACAGTAACCGAGGTACTTCAAATTGGAGAATACTTGGGGCTTCCAAATCAGTTAGTACACAAAGTGCCTTCAGATGGATTATCAGGAATGTCTGATGAGGATAAGCTTGGATTCAAGTATGCTCAGTTAGATGAATATATTTCGGATTCAAATGCAGATATTCCGGTAGAAGTCAAAGAGTCTATTGACCGCAAGCATGTAGCAAACTTACATAAGTTGCAGCTAATGCCTGCTTACAAGAGACATTAATTCTTACCGAAGATTTCTACTACTAAATTTAATTTACCCTTTCGAGAGAGACCACCTTCCTGCTTGATGTTGAATTTACCGTGGCCCCTGACAGAAACAGAGTCACCTGCAGAAAGTATCTTGTCGTTGTTTTCGACTATATGACCATTTACTGAGACTTTTTTCTCAGTGAAATAAGGAATAGTATCTTTTCTGCTAAGGTTATATACTTTGGCTATTACGGCATCTGCGCGAGGCGAAGCAACCTGAATGGTCGATTCTGTAAGGGCAGCTTTTTTATATGAGTCAGGTAATTCTGAAAAAGAGCATTTTACGGAATTTCTTCCGACAGATACAAAATTTTCTAAAAGATAATCGGCGGTAGATTCGTCGGCATAGAGATAAGCATCCATGCCATCGACGAAGATATCGCCGAATTTTTTTCGGTCAATCCCAAGGCTCATTAATGAGCCAAGATAATCTCTGTGTGAGTATTCTTTTGCAAATTTTTTTGCAAGAGGTTGGATTTTGATACATTTGATAGGAAAATCCACTTCATAGCCAAAATCCGTCTCACTACCAAAACGAACCATTTTGCGCTCACAATTTTCATAGCCACCAAATAAGTCAAATTTTATAGGAGCAAATGATTTATCTCTAGCTGCCTGATATAAAATATCCTGTTGGCTTAGGCTAAGAAAGTCGCTAAAGGTGTATATGTTACTTTGATATGCCCTGTTGGATAATTCAATTAATCTTTTATATAAAAGCTGTTCATCGTCATTCATAATAAAATCCTTTCTGTGAGTTTTAATTATACTTAAAATGTTATAAAATAGCACCTAGTTGGAGTAATAATGTATATTGAGGAGGTTGTTACATGAGCTATAATGTTGAGAAGATTTTTTTTAATGTAGCCCATATGAGTAAAGTACATGCAAAGCCAGCATACGAGGAAATGACTAGAGAATTCAAAGAAGATAGATATTCTGAAATGTCAGACTTAGTTCACTCGCAGGATGTGGCAAAAGAAGCTGAAAATTTTTGCGAAGATGTATTTGAGGGATTTAAAAAGTTTGGAAAGGTTCGTGGGGCTGATCAGATGAACCTAAATTACTTTATGATTTATTTTGTTTTTCCAACAATACTTTCTGAGGAAGAAAATGGAGAAGATATTTGTAACATTCTTAGAGATACATGGAATAAGCGCTTTGGATGTAATATAAATTTTACGGATTATAATACTCTCTATGAGAGTTTCCGTACAAAAATTTTTGGAATACCAATAGGAAAGAACTAATTAATGAAAAAGATTTTAATGATAGGCACAGGTGGAACAATTGCATCAAAACAGACGGAGGCGGGACTTACACCTGGGCTTACTGCAGAGGATGTTTTATCATATATCCCTGCTGTAAAAAACGTTTGTGAAGTAAGCACTATTCAGGTTTTAAATTTGGATAGCACTAATATGACCCCAGAAAACTGGAAGATTATTGTAAAAACAATAGAGAATAACTATGACAATTATGATGGATTCGTAGTATGCCATGGTACTGATACTCTCGCGTATACGGCGGCGGCATTAAGTTATATGATACAAAATTCATCAAAACCGATTGTGGTAACAGGTTCTCAGAAACCTATTAGCCGCGATGTCACAGACGCAAAAACTAATTTATTGGATTCATTTATTTATGCATCTGATGATGAGTCTCAGAATGTCAGCATTGTTTTTGATGGAAAGGTTATATGCGGCACAAGGGCAAAGAAAGAGCGTGCAAAAAGTTACAATGCATTCTCAAGTATTAACTTTCCTTATCTTGCAGTGATTCAAGATGGGGTTATCGTGAGGTATATCCCAGAGGTTCCTGTTAGGGGAATACCTACTTTTTACTATAATATGTCTGACAGAGTAACTCTTCTAAAACTTTACCCAGGCATGAAAGCCGATATACTTTCATATCTCTTTGAAAGCTATGATATTGTAGTAATAGAGAGTTTTGGTGTGGGTGGAATGCCAGAGACACTGATGGAAAAGTTTTATCAGGAGATGGAGAAATGGAAGGGCTCTGACAAGCTTGCGGTTATGACCACTCAAGTAGCAAATGAAGGAAGTAATATGACGGTCTATGAGGTTGGACGTCAGATAAAGGCGGATTTTCATATGATTGAGTCTTATGATATGACTCTAGAGGCGACAATGACTAAATTGATGTGGCTGAGTGGTTTGAGTTATACCAATAAGCGGTTAAGAGAGACATTTTATACAGAGATAAATAGAGATATTCTATTTAGAAAACATTGATAATATTAATGGTGTCTGGCTGGGCTAGGCACCTTTTTATAAATTAGGAGATGGACTATGAAAACAATAACACTTTATGAGCAGGATGCATTTGCAAGGGAATTCTCGGCAAAGGTGATTTCCTGTGAAGAAGCGATAATTGATGAAAAAAAATTATATAAGGTTGTATTAGATCAAACGATGTTCTTCCCAGAACAAGGGGGACAGACTAGTGACATTGGTACATTAGATTCTGTACGAGTAATCGATGTACAAATTGAAAATGAAACAATATACCACTTTTGCACAGCAGGTTTTTTAAGCGGTGAAATTGTCCATGGTGTAATAGATTGGAATTATAGATTTGGCAATATGCAACAGCACACAGGCGAGCATTTATTCACTGGTATAGCTCATAACCGTTATGGCGCAGATAATGTGGGCTTTCACCTTAGTGATAATACTGTTACCTTAGATTTAAACATTGAGCTTTCAGAAGAGCAGGTCCGCGAAATAGAGCTAGAGGTAAATAGGGCTATAGGAAAAAATCTAGGGGTAAAGGCATATTATCCAGAGCCAGCATTACTACAATCCATTGACTATAGAAGCAAAAAGGAAATAATCGGTGCTGTAAGATTGGTAGAAATAGAGGGAATTGATATTTGCGCATGTTGTGCTCCTCATGTAAAGACTACAGGGCAGGTGGGCATGCTAAAAGTTGTGTCTTTTGGAAAATATAAAGGTGGTACTAGGATTTATATTCTATGTGGAATTAGGGCACTAGAGGACTATAACAGGAGAATGGATATCCTAGCAAAGTCCTATCAGGCACTTAATTGCAGGGAGGAAGAATTGCCTGAAAAGATTAATGGATTGCTTGATGAGAATAAAAGTCTCAAATATAACATATGCGAGATTAAGACAAATATGCTAATGGACCAGATAGAAAAATATCCATCAGACATAGTTGACGTAACTATTTTTACGGAAGGTCTAGATATAAAAAATATGCGGGATGGCGTAAATGCGTTAGTAGAGAGGCATACGGGATTGTGTGCAATTTTCTCAGGCAATGACGAAGACGGATATGACTTTGTAATAGGAAGTACCACGAGGGATTGTTCAGCAATAGCGACAGGAATGAGAGAGCTTTTAGGCGCAAAAGGCGGCGGTAGCAAACAGATGGCGCAGGGTAATGTGAATGCTACAAGAAATACCATTGAGAATACATTGTAACAATGATGTAACAAAATATTCAACAAAATGTAACAATTGTGTTATACTGAGTTATAGATAATGTTGAGTAACGAAGAAAAGGGTAGAATATGGAAAATTTAAAAGATTTTTTGCAGAATGCTTTTAGCAACAAAAATATTAGACGATGGGCAGTAGAAATATGTGTGGCTACTGCAATTGGAATAATAGTCGGTTGCATAACTTATAATGCGTTAGGTAGCGAAAAGAAACAGCTTACAGTTAGTGACGAAGCGGCAGCTGCACCAGTCGTGGAAGAGGAGCAGAACGAAACAGATGTGACGGGCGATGGATTGCCAGAGGATGACCCTGACGCAAATGTCGTTATTTCTGTTGTTGAGGACACAGAAGAGACAACGACTACAGGAACGGAAGACTATGCCCCAGAAATCGCAGATTGGTCCATGGAGGAAATTTCAGCTGCCATTGAGGAGAGAAGTGGTTATGCTCAAAAAAGCAAATATTATTCTGCATTGGTTTCATACTGGGAAAACGTGCGAGAAGTTAGAGATGTTGATTGGCAGTGTAGATATTTATTTGATACGGATTCAAAGGTTTATACTGAGGCAGATTTCTCGGGACTTTCAGCGGAAGTAATACACATAGCGAAAAATGAAATTTACGCAAGACATGGGTATTCATTTAAGGACTATGATTTATACAATTACTTTATGGCTGATATTTGGTATTCGCCATCAGTTTTACCAGCAGACTTTTCAGAAGATGTTTTTTCTGAAACAGAAGTAAAGAATTTAGATTTGCTAAATTCTTTAGATACAATGTAAATTATTTCTTACGATATTCAGATGGAGATTTTCCAAAGTGGCGCTTGAAGGCCTTGGAAAATGTAAATGTGTCGCAATAGCCAACGTTTTTGGCTATTTGCGATATACATAATGAATTATCGGCAAGTAGTTTCACAGCAATTTTCATTCTATAGGTAAGCAGATAATCTTGTAGGGAATAACCGGTGGCGTCTTTAAATAGTCTGGTTAGATAACTTCGATTCAAACCGAGAGAGCTGGCAATATGTTCTATTCGCACTGGTTCCGAATACTTCAGCTGTATATATGAAATAGCATTTTTTACATATATTAACGAATTACTAATACTTACATCTTCTTTTCTTGAAGAGTTTTCTATCATAAAATCGCAAATCTTATAGAGATTTCCAATGCAATAATATTGACGTTTATAATTTTTTAGAGTATCCATAGCAAGATTTTTAATTTCAGCAGAGCCAGCAACAGGAGTGTATACGGGATAATCAGGTGTTAATCCAGCTTCTTTTAGAATTAGTGGAATCTTTGGACCACCGATGACGAACCAAATATACTCCCAAGGATTATCCTGGTCTGCTTGATAAAATGAACGCTGATTTTCAGGAATGAGAAAAATTTGGCCTTGGTGAATATCATATTGTTTGTTATTGGTGCGTAAAATGCCTTGTCCTTTAATAATTATATGAAGTATGATTCGATTTTTTACACAGTGCTCGTATGAATAAAGAGGTGTGCATTTGTTTCTTCCTAGCTCATAAAGGTAAAAATCATCTGAGTCTTCATAATTTACAAATTTTCTAAAATCACATCCTGGATCCTTAGGTGCCATAAGATAATCCTCTTTTTTAATAATTAGTAGAGCTATTATATCACATTTTGACATTCTATTATCAAATAATACCATTAGTAGTCTGAAAAATATAAGCTAAACTATTTCTAAGTTTAAGAAAGAGTTGATGCATGAGGAAAGGTTTTTCAGATGAATATTATTTGGCATGAGAAAACAAAACAATTTCACCTGTTTAATGATGAGATAAGCTACATCATCGGTGTAACTCCAATTGGAGAATTAGGAAATATATACTACGGAAAGCGTATCCATGATAAAGAGGATATGTCATATGTTGTTAATAGATTTGCTTTGCCGAATACGGTAGTGGATGCTGATACAGAAAGCTATTCAATGGAACTGAATCGTCAAGAATATCCATCTTTTGGTACGACAGATTTTGGCACACAAGCGTTTGAAGTTGAAACTGCCAATGGTTCCAGAATAAGCTCATATGTATATAAAGAACATAAAATATATAGAGGAAAAAAAGCACTGAAGGGTTTGCCAGCAACATATGCACAAGAGAATGAGGCAATGACTCTCGAAGTAAATTTGGAAGATGAAATTGCCAAAATGACACTGGTTCTTACCTACACCATTTTTAATAATTATCCGGTAGTAACAAGGCATGCGGTGTTTAAAAATATCGGTTCCTCCAAGACCATAATAACGAAAGCCCTAAGTGCATGTCTTGATTTGCCGGATCAAAATTATGAATGGATGCATTTTTCTGGGGCTTGGGCAAGGGAAAGGAAACCTGAAATAAAAAAGTTGGCTCCAGGTACAATATCAATAGAAAGTAAAAGAGGAATTTCTAGTGCGAATCACAATCCATTTGTGATATTGAAAAGGCCGAATACGGACGAGTTTATCGGAGAAGCTATTGGTTTTTCTTTTGTATATAGTGGTAATTTTATTGCTCAGGCAGAATGTGACACTTTTGGTAGAACAAGACTTCTCATGGGAATTAATCCGGATAGATTTTCGTGGATATTAAATAGGGGAGAAGAATTTGAAACTCCTGAAGTTGTTATTACATATAGTGATTTGGGGCTCAATTATTTAAGTCAAGTTTATCACAAGCTGTATAATAATAATCTTGTACGTGGGAAATGGAAGAATACACCTCGGCCAATTCTTATTAATAATTGGGAAGCGACATTCATGGATTTTGATGAAGAGAAAATTCTCAATATTGCTACAAAAGCCAAAGAAGCAGGGATTGAACTATTTGTCCTTGATGATGGATGGTTTGGTGATAGAAACGATGATTTCGCTGGACTAGGAGATTGGATAGAAAACCCAAAGAAGCTGCCCCAGGGAATTCCAGGCTTAGCAAGAAAAATCGAATCTTTGGGAATGAAGTTTGGGTTCTGGATTGAGCCGGAGATGGTAAATCCAGATAGTAACCTTTACAGAAGACACCCTGAGTGGGCATTATCGGCACCTGGAAGAAAATCATCCTTAGGAAGACACCAACTGGTACTTAATTATTCAAAAAAAGAGGTGGTAGATTACATTTATGAGATGCTTCACAAGATAATATCTGGAGCACCGATTAGTTACATCAAATGGGATATGAATAGATCCCTTACAGAAGTTTACAATGCTGACCTTGAATCAGAAGAACAGGGAATGGTCTATCATAAATATGTTATGGGCGTTTATGATTTGTATGAGCGCCTGAGAAATGATTTTCCAGATATTCTATTTGAATCATGTTCATCTGGCGGAAATAGATTCGATGCTGGAATGTTATATTATGCACCACAAGCATGGTGTTCAGATAATACGGATGCTATAGATAGAGTAAGAATTCAATATGGTACATCATATGGATATCCAATTTCAGCAATTGGAGCACACGTATCAGCTGTGCCTAATCAACAAACGGGGCGTAGTACCTCAATAACAACTAGAGCTAATGTGGCGTTCTTTGGAACCTTTGGGTATGAGCTTGATTTGAATCATGTAAGTGAAGATGATTTTGAGAAAGTGAAAGAACAAGTTCAATTTATGAAAAAAAACCGTGAGCTATTTCAATTCGGAACATTTTATAGATTACGCTCTCCCTTTGAGGCTGATCAATGTGCATGGATAGTGGTGTCAGAGGATAAGAAAAGAGCTATCTTTGGGTTGTATTGTATGAAATCGAATGTGAATATGCTTCCTGGTTTTCTAAAATTGACAGGACTTTCTGATGACATGGTATATGTTCTTAAAGGTAAAGAATATTTTGGGGATGAACTTATGAATCTTGGAGTTACCCTAACACAGCTTAGCAGTAATTATCTAAGCACGGGACAGGATTTTATATCTTATGTGGAGGTGTTACAAGCAAAAGAGTAATATCACAAAATGACATAAAAAGAACACGAAATACCATGCCTTAAGGGAGCAAGATAAATTATCATTAGATTATGGTCAAAAGATGTATTGCGGGTAAAAACAAAAAATGAGAAGGGTATATTTTTACAAAAAGGAGGTTATGTTTTATGAAGAAAAAAGTAATCGCTCTAATGCTTAGTGCATTAACAGCCCTTTCTATGGTAGGATGTGGCTCTGATGCAGCAGCTCCTGCAGAAGGGGGCGATGCAACTACTGACACTACCGAGACAGCTCAATCTATTGGTACAAGTGTTGAAGGCGAACTTTCAATCACAATTTGGGATGAAGGCCAGAGACCAGGATTACAACAGATTGTGGATGAATGGAGTGCAGAGTCAGGGGTTAAGGCAACGATTCAGGTTGTTGACTGGAATGATTATTGGACACTTCTTGAAGCTGGTGCCACAGGTGGTGAGCTTCCTGATGTATTTTGGATGCATTCAAATGTAGCACAGAAATACATGGAAAATGACCTTCTACTCGACCTTACAGATAGGATAGCTGCAAGCGATAAGATAGATATGAGCAACTATTATGAAGGTATTGTAAACCTATATCAGTCAGACGGAAAGCAGTATGCAGTACCTAAGGACATTGATACAATTGCACTTTGGTACAATAAGACAATCTTTGATGAAATGGGTGTTGCATATCCTGATGATACATGGACATGGGATGACTTTGCAGACGCGGCAGCTAAACTTACAAATGATGATCACTGGGGCTTTGCAATTGCACCAGGCAACAACCAAGAAGGTTACTACAACACAATCTACTCAATGGGTGGATATGTAATAAGTGATGATAAGAAGACATCTGGAATGGATGACCCTAATACAATAAAGGGCGTTAAACTATTTACAGATATGATTGCTGCAGGTTCTTGTCCGGACTTAGCAACTGTTTCAGAGACGGACCCTAACGAATTGCTTTGTGCTGGAAAGACAGCAATGTCAATAAACGGTTCATGGATGCTTGCTGGTTATCGTGACAACGAATATGCTTCAGCAAATTGCGATGTAGCAGTATTGCCATACACAAACACTCCTGATGATCGTGTATCAATTTACAATGGTCTTGGATGGGCAGCATCAGCAAATGGAAAGAACACAGATGCTGCTTGGTCACTTATCGAGTATCTTGGTTCTAAAGAGGGACAGACAGAGCAGGCAGAGCTTGGCGTTACAATGTCAGCTTATAAGGGAACATCTGATGCATGGGTAAACAGCGTTTCTCAGTTTGATCTTAATGGATACATGGATATGCTTGATGCTAAGCTCGTATTTAGACCATACTCAAGAGATACAACAGTATGGGAAGACATGATGATTGAAAAGTTACAGGATGCATGGACAGGCGAGAAACCTGTGGATGAGGTATGTAAGGAAATTGCAGAAGAGATGAATGCAGACTTGGCAGAAGAATAATAATCATGGTTTTAGGTGAGGGTGCGCTGGGCGCACCCTCATATTTAAAGAAAAAGGAGAGTCACGTGAAAAGAAAAATGACTACTAGACAAAAAAGTGAATTCTTCTGGGGATGGATATTCATACTTCCAACAATGCTAGGCCTTATTGTGCTTAATATCTATCCTATGATTGATACGGTCAGGCAAAGTTTTTATAAAACGGGAGATTTTGGGCGAGGAAATATATTCGTAGGATTAGATAATTACAAGAAAGTATTAGGTGATTCTGAAGTGTGGCAAGCACTTTGGAATACCATTAAGTATGCGATTGTAGAAGTGCCATTTTCAGTAGTTATCGCACTGTTGCTTGCGGTATTGCTAAATAAAAAATTAAAAGGACGCGATATATTTAGAACGATTTTTTTCCTTCCGATGGTTGTAGCTCCGGCAGCTATAGCGATGGTGTGGAAATGGTTATATAATTCGAATTTTGGATTGATAAATAATGTATTTCATATAAACGTTAATTGGATATCAGATCCTAAAATTGCAATTTTTTCAATAGCGATAATTGGTATTTGGTCAGTATTGGGATACAACATGGTTCTGTTTTTAGCTGGCTTGCAGGAAGTCCCAAGAGATTATTACGAAGCTGCTGCTCTTGACGGGGCAAATGGATTTAATCAGCTTATACATATAACCGTTCCTCTTATTTCTCCAACAATTCTCTTTGTATTAGTTACAAGAATAATTGGTGCTATGCAGGTATTTGATCTTATCTACATGATGATAGATTTAAATAATCCTGCATGGAAAAAAACAGAATCGTTGGTATTTCTGTTCTATAAATATTCCTTTGAGCAAAGTAAAAAAGGATATGGAGCGACAGTCGTCGTGGTTTTATTGGTTGTAATACTAATACTTACAATAATTCAGTTAATTGGACAGAAAAAATGGGTACACTATGAATAGGAGTAAGATGTTATGAGAAGAACAATTGATAAGTTCATTATATATTTTGTGTTGATAATTGTTTCTATCACAATGCTTGTGCCCTTTGTATGGATGGTACTGACAGCTTTCAAAACTGTTTCAGAAACAATGCAGGTAGACCCATTTGTCATTGTACCTAGTGTATGGCAGGTACAAAACTTTGATAACGTTATTAAAGCTATGGATTTTGTGAGGCTCTACGCTAATACCCTGGCAATGGTAGCGTTGCGTATTTTGTTTGCAGTGGTTACGGCATCTTTAAGTGGATATGCTTTTGCAAGGCTAAACTTTAAAGGGAAGAATATAATGTTTGCACTTGTACTTCTGCAAATGATGATACCAGTACAGATTTTTATAATTCCTCAATATGTCATGGTAAGTAATTTACATCTTACTAACACTGTTTGGGGACTTGTATTTCCAGGTATAGTATCGGCCTTTGGAACATTCCTTTTAAGACAATCATATATGCAGCTGCCAAGAGATTTAGAAGAAGCGGCTATATTAGATGGATGTAATATCCCTCAAACATTTTTTTATATTATGGCGCCATTAACCAAATCAGCAATGGTTGCTCTTGGAATATTTACAGCTGTGTTTGCATATAAGGATTTGATGTGGCCGATGATAGTATGCCCAGATAACAGGGCTACAACCCTTGCAAGTGCACTTGCAAAAATGAATGGACAGTATCAGCAGAAATATCCAGAGTTAATGATGGCTGCACTTATTTCATGTGTACCAATGATTATCATCTATATTATTTTCCAAAAGCAGTTTATTGAAGGAATAGCAACATCTGGTGGAAAACTATAAAAGGGGGGAATTGTGAAAGGTCGGCAGATAATTATTTCATTTAACGACATAAATGGAGTATATAGAATTTCAGAAAATGGGAGGGTTACTTTTACAATCCTCCCAAAGGGTGAAGAACCAGTATTTATTGATAATATTAATGAGGATCCTCTGGTGCAAATCTCTTGCGCAGGGGATTCTTCAGCTTTAGGATTTTGCGCGGGAGAAACCCGACATAATAGCGGGCTTACCATGGATTTGATTTATGATTCGCAAGATGTCCAAGAAACCTCAGATGGAAAGAAAGTCATTACAATCCTAAAGGCAAAAACAGGCTTAGTAGTAAAACATATAGTTTTTCAACGCATAAATAGCAGAGCTTTAATTGTTAGCTCAGAAGTTACAAACAATTCAAATGATTGCGTGATGCTTGAGGCTTTATCATCGGCTAATATATCAGGAATAACTCCTTACGCTAAAGATGAAGGACCAAATAGGCTACTTCTACATAGATTTAGAAGTAGATGGAGTGCTGAAGGACGTCATGAGATAAGAACGATAGAAGAGCTGTTACTTGAACCTTCTTGGGCAGATTTTGGTGTCCGATGTGAAAAGTTTGGGGCAATTGGTTCAATGCCGATTCGAGGATTCTTCCCGTTCGTCGCAATTGAAGATAAAGAGGCTAAAGTTGTTTGGGCACTATCAAATGCATGTTCATCGTCTTGGCAGATTGAAGTCACTAGGTCAAATAAGGACTTAAGTGTTACTTGTGGGTTGGCTGATTATGAATTTGGACATTGGAGAAAGAATTTAAACCCCGGGGAATGCTTTTCGACTCCAGAAGCATATATTACAGCGGTAAAAGGTGAGTTTGAGTTTGCTTGTGATAGATTGTTGGATATTCAAAGGGATAAACTACTTTTTCATCAGAAAATGAATGAGCTACCTGCATTTTTTAATGAATATTGTACGACCTGGGGCGAACCAAGTGAGGACAGAATTAAACGATTATTGACAGTAGTTAATGGACAAGATTTTGAATACTTTGTTATCGATGCCGGATGGTATGCAGATTCTATAAAAGGTTGGCAGGACAATATGGGAGACTGGAAAGTGGCAAAAGACTTATTTCCTAATGGAATGTCCGCTGCAGTAAAAATGATAAATCAAGCTGGTATGAAGGCTGGAATATGGTTCGAGCTTGAAGTAGTAGGAAAGGATGCAGATGCCGTTGAAAATGAGCATTTGTTGACTAGGGATGGAAAGGTAATTATATCTGGAACCAGAAGATTTTGGGATATGCGGAGTGAATGGGTTGTAAATTATCTTTCAGAAAAGGTCATAGATTTTTTACGTGAAAACAACTTTAAATATATTAAGATTGATTACAACGATACTATTGGAATTGGCTGTGATGGAGCAGAAAGCTATGGAGAAGGTCTTAGGCAATCTGTGGAGGCAACAAAAGCATTTTACAGAAAGATTAGGGAGAACATTCCAGATATAGCTATAGAGATATGTTCCTCTGGTGGACATAGGTTGGAGCCGAGTTTTATGGAGCTTGCGGATTATCTATCGTTCTCTGATGCCCATGAGGAAAAAGAGATACCAGTAATTGCCTCTAATTTACAAAGTCTTGTGCTGGCTCAAAAAAGCCAAATATGGGCGGTTTTGAGAAAAGAGGATGATTTAAAAAGAATTGCTTATTCCATATGCGCAGGAATGTATGGTGCACTTTGTATCTCGGGAGATGTAGAGAGTTTAGATAGTGAAAAATGGCTTTTTGCAAGAGCAGGAGTGAGCTTTTATAAAAATGCTTCGCCTATTATAGTCCATGGAGTTAGTAAAGTCTTTGGACCATTCCAAAATTCTAATCGTAGGCTAAAGGAATATCAGGCTTCGATTAGATATTATGATGACAAAGCTTTAGTGATAATTCATACCTTTGAGTATGAGAAGATACAGAATATTGTGTTGCCATTAAATGATAAGTATCGTATTTTCGATATATTTGAAGCAAGTGATCACGGGACAACTATTGAAGGAAAGCAGCTTGAAATTTTTTTCCGGGAATCCTATGATGCAGTTGCAATCCTACTTGAAAAATGTTGATTTAGTAAATGGACCGATGATAAAATCGGTCTATTTTTGTGTCGATTATATATTGGAATTCCATAACTACTTGCGTATAATTGTATGGTCTAAAAGGAGAATTATGGAAAATAAAAATAGATCATCAAATATTGAATTACTTAGAATTATTGCAATGCTTATGATTATTTCATATCACATAATTATTCATTGCGTAAATGTTCAGCTGACAAATACAACTTCCATTGAACAAATGCAAAATGGATGGTTTAATCAACCACTATTCTTTCGTCAATTGTTATTATTGGCGGAGATGATGCCCCTTGGCCTTGTGGGAAATGCGATTTTTATATTAATTTCTGGATATTTCTTGGTGGCTAGAGAAATAGACATGTTAAAGATATCCAAGAAGCTATTATCACAATTGTTCTTCGCCGCAATAACACTAGTAAGCGCATCTACAATAAGTATCTGGTACACTGGTGGGGAAATAGTCAATGATAATTTACTAAGTTACATCAGAATACAGTACTTTAACAAAATGTCTTGGTTCGTAGGCTATTATTTCATAATAATGCTAATTGCGTTTGTTTTTTTGAACCATTTTCTGGCAAAGCTTAGTCAGAGACAATATCTAGGATTTATTTTTACAATTTTTGCGGTTGCACAGTTAGGATGGTCAGGTGGACTATTGGACGATTTGGCAAAAGGTCTTAGAACGGTTTTTGTTGGTGTATTTCTGTATGCCCTTGGAGGATACATAAGTAAGTACGACCCGTTTAAAAAAGTTCGTGTGTATGTATTTCTACTTGTAATAGCATTAGTTGATGTTCTAATAGGAATATCTTATTACAATGGCGTGGTGGGAAAGATTCAGTCGTATAGTTATGATGTAAATGTAAAGGGCCTGGCAGAAACAGACTTCATACAATCGATTCCTAGATTCGAAAACTACAGTATAGTAGTAATAATTATTGGAATATGCATATTTGAATTATTCCGAAGAATAAAGATGCCTTCTGTAAAAACTATTAATTGGATTGCGCAAGCAACCTTCATGATTTATTTATTGCATGACAACGGATTTGCATATAGTATATGGGAAATGAATGACTGGATAACTCTATTGTATAACGATTGTTTTGGATTTATTATAAAGTTATCCGAGTGGACATTTATGATATTTGTTATTGGCCTTATAGCGTACATGGTTTATACCGGACTTACTAAGGCAATAGCAAAAATGAGCTGGCTATTTATAAAACAAGAATAAAAGGAGAATACAATGGAAAAGCATATTTATATACCAAAGGGTGTTTGTGCACGACAGATTGATTTCGAAATTGAAGATGGAAAGCTTTACAATGTTAAATTTACTGGTGGATGCGACGGTAATACAAAGGCAATCAGTAAACTACTTGAAGGCGCAGATGCCGCTCATACAGTAGAAGTTCTGAAGGGAAATCTTTGCGGTATGAAAGGAACTAGCTGTGCTGATCAGTTGGCAAAAGCTGTCGAACAAGCAATAGGATAAAATAATTAATGGGCATAACTTCGGTTATGCTTATTTTTTTGACTATACTACTGTCTTGTCAGTAGACAATACAAGTGCTATACTTTCTGTCAACAGCCGTGCAAGCGGTACTACGAAAAGGAGATTTGTTATGGTGTCGTTAGTTGAAGAAATAGAGCAGTTGAAAAAAGAGAAAAACGCGGTAGTGCTGGCACATTATTACGTGAATGATGAAGTTCAAGCAATAGCAGATTACATAGGTGACAGCTATTATCTAGCAAAGGTGGCAGTTGGGCTTGAGGAAAGAACTATTGTATTTGCTGGAGTAAAATTTATGGGAGAATCTGCAAAGATTTTGAATCCTGAGAAAACAGTCCTAATGCCAGATGCAAAAGCTGATTGTCCTATGGCTCATATGGCAGAAATAGAGAGAATTGAAGAGGTGAGAAAAGAATACGAGGATGTGGCAGTGGTTTGTTACATTAATTCTACAGCAGAGCTCAAGATGCATTCTGACGTATGTGTTACAAGCGCAAATGCGATGAAGATAGTAAAGGCCCTTCCAAATAAGAACATCTTTTTTATCCCAGACGAAAACTTGGGAAGGTATATTGCAAAGAAGGTTCCAGAAAAAAACTTTATATTCAATGATGGATTCTGTCATGTTCACAAGGCGGTGACAGCCGCTATGGTAAAAAGAGCAAAGGAGGTACATCCAAATGCCCAGGTACTAATTCATCCTGAATGCACATTGGATGTGCTTGAGTTGGCGGATTATATAGGTAGTACTTCAGGAATAATAGATTATGCTACAAAATCTGATAAAGAAGAATTCATTATTTCTACTGAATTAGGTGTCCTGTATCAGTTGAAGCAGAATAATCCGGAAAAGAAATTTTATTCAGCAGGTGGGGTGCAAATTTGTCCTAATATGAAAAAAGTAACTCTTGAGAAGGTTCGCGATTGTTTGAGAGACGAAACAGGTGTTGTGGAAGTGGACGATGATAAAAGAATACGTTCATTAGCTCCACTAAAAAGAATGTTGGAGTTGGCAAAGTGATGGATAAAAAATACGATGTAATAATAGTTGGAAGCGGTGTTGCAGGATTATTCTGCGCACTTAGCTTACCTAAGGAAAAGAAAATTCTCTGTATTTCAAAAGACGCACTAGAGGGTTGCGATTCGTTTCTTGCCCAAGGTGGAATCTGTATGCTTCGTGATGAGGATGATTATGATGCATATTTTGAAGATACTATGAGAGCAGGACATTATGAGAATAGAAAAGAATCTGTTGAGATAATGATTAGAAGTTCTCAAGATATTATTAAAGATTTAGTTGGGTATGGAGTTGAATTCGATAAAAAGGATGGGGAATTCTTATTTACCAAAGAAGGAGCACACTCTAATAATCGTATTCTGTTTCATGCAGATATTACAGGAAAAGAAATTACCAGCAAACTTTTAGCAAGAGCAAAAGAGCGTACAAATATTACCCTTATGGCACATACTACCATGGTTGATTGGGTGTGCTCAGAGAATGTGTGTTACGGAATAGTTGTTGCGGATATGGATGGAAAAACAACAGCTATCGAAGGTGATGTAACGGTATTGGCTTGTGGCGGACTTGGGGGTGTATATCCTCATTCTACAAACTATAGACATATATCTGGAGATGCCTTGGCACTTGCGATGTATCATAATGTAAAACTTGAAAACTGTGATTATGTCCAGATACATCCAACTACATTATTCTCAAATCAATCCGGTAGGAGTTTTTTGATTTCAGAATCTGTTAGGGGAGAAGGGGCAGTACTTAGAGATAAAAATGGAGAGCGTTTTACAGATGAGCTTCAACCAAGAGATGTGGTTAGTAAAGCGATTTTTGCTAAAATGCAGGAGCAAGGAACGGAGCATGTTTGGCTCGATTTTTCTCCAATTCCCAAGGAAGAAATATTGAACCATTTCCCTAATATATATTCAAAATGTAAACAGGCGGGGTACAATCCCTTAGAAACCTGGGTGCCAGTTGTACCGGCTCAACATTATTTTATGGGAGGAATATATGTTGATAAGGATAGTAAAACAACAATGGAGCAGTTATATGCAGTAGGGGAAACAAGCTGCAATGGTGTTCATGGTAGAAACCGACTTGCAAGTAATTCATTGTTAGAGAGTTTGGTATTTGCAAAAAGAGCTGCTAGTGATATCGTAAATACGATAGAGTTTAAAAGGGCAGATAATTTTGAGGATTTGGTAAATATGGACGGTTACGAGGACCTTCCATCAATCATGGAAAATTATCATGCCATGGTGGTTGGAGAAATAAAAAAAGAAGAAAATCTTAGGGCCAAGAAGGAGGCTATATAATGAACAATATTACTATGACTTTAAATGCAGATGAGCTTATAAAAATGGCTCTTAGTGAAGATATTTCTAGCGAGGATGTTACAACAAATTCAGTAATGCCTGAGGCTTGCCTAGGAGAGGTTGAGCTAATATGTAAGCAAGATGGTGTTGTTTGCGGTATGGATGTTTATGAAAGAGTATTTAAAATCCTTGATGAGAATACCGAAGTTGAGAAATATGTAAAAGATGGCGAAGTGATAAAAAAAGGTCAACTCATGGGAAAAGTAAAAGGAGATATTAGAGTCCTTTTATCTGGCGAGCGCGTTGCACTTAATTATTTACAGAGAATGAGCGGAATCGCTACATATACAAATCAGGTTGCAGGTCTTTTGAGGGGAAGCAAGACTGTTTTATTAGATACTAGAAAGACAACACCAAATATGCGTATTTTCGAAAAATATGCTGTCAAATGCGGCGGTGGACAGAATCATCGTTACAATTTATCTGATGGTATTTTATTAAAGGATAACCATATTGGTGCGGCAGGTTCTATTACAAAAGCAATCGAAATGGCAAAAGCGTATGCTCCATTTGTTCGCAAAATTGAAATTGAAACTGAAACGCTAGAACAAGTAAAGGAAGCAGTAGAAGCAGGTGCAGATATTATTATGCTTGATAATATGGATGTAGCAACCATGAAAGAGGCTGTTAAAATAATAGATGGACGTGCGAAAACTGAGTGTTCCGGAAATGTGACAAAAGAGAATATTTCTAATATTATAGAAAGCGGCGTTGATTATGTATCGAGTGGTGCCTTGACTCATTCCGCACCAATTTTGGATATTTCAATGAAAAATCTTCACGCAGTATAGGAGGCGCAATGGACGGACAGACCAGACGACAGAAGTTAATAGAAATCGTAAAGCAAGCAGATAAGCCTGTTTCAGGAACTGTATTGGCCAAAGAATTGAATGTCAGTAGACAAGTAGTTGTCACAGATATAGCCCTTATACGGGCCAATGGTATTGATATTATTTCAACCAACAGGGGCTACATAGTAAATGCTGAGCATAAAAAATTCTCAAGGGTCATAAAATGCTGCCATACTGATGATGAAATTTTGGATGAATTGTTTATAATAGTTGATAATGGCGGATGTGCGGAGAATATTATAATTAATCACAGATATTATAATCGACTTGAAGCGCCTCTTAATGTTAGATCTAGATTAGATGCTAAGGAGTTTATGGAGGCAATTAAATCAGGTAAATCAAAATCTCTAAGCTCTGCCACTAGTGGGTACCATTATCATACTATCAGTGCAGATAATGAAGAAGCGCTGGATATAATTGAAAAAGAGCTTAAGAGCAAGGGATATTGGTTGCCGCTAGATGATTGGATTTTAAAATAGGAGAATATATGTCAGCTATTAGTAATGATTGGTTGGAGCCACTTACTCCAGAGTTTAAGAAGCCCTATTATAGGGATTTATACGAATCAGTGAAAAAGGAATATCAAACTCAGGTGGTTTATCCGCCAGCGAACGATATTTTCAATGCGTTTGATTTCACCCCGTTATCTCAAGTAAAGGTTGTAATAATAGGTCAGGACCCATATCACGAACCGGGACAAGCACATGGATTATGCTTTTCTGTAAAACCAGGAGTAAAAACTCCACCTTCACTTGTAAACATTTATAAAGAGCTTCAGGATGATATGGGATGCTATATTCCAGATAATGGTTATCTAGAAAAGTGGGCGAGACAAGGCGTACTTATGCTCAATAATGTTCTTACAGTTAGAGCACATCAGGCAGCTAGTCATGCTGGAATGGGCTGGGAACAATTTACTGATGCTGTTATCGACATATTGAATAAGCAGGATAGACCTATTGTATTTTTGTTATGGGGGTCTCCGGCAGCGAAGAAGTGTGCAAAACTCAATAATCCGAATCATTTGATACTTAAAGCACCTCATCCAAGTCCACTTTCTGCATATAGAGGTTTCTTTGGCTGTAAGCATTTTAGTAAGACAAATGACTTTCTAAAGTCCAAAAATTTGGAACCAATTGATTGGCAAATCGAAAATTTAAAAAGCGAGTAATAAAACACAGAAATTTCACAAAATAAAGGGCCGTTTTCCTTGAGAAAATGGCCCTTATAAATTATATTTAGTTTAGAGAAATCTGCATAATAATACTATGTTTATAGGCTTTGGGGCATTGCGTTTTGGAAAAATTAAAAAAGTTAAATAAACAATTTTTTGGACAAGATTTACCGACTGATCTAGTACTATTCAATATAATTACAATTAGTGCGCTTGTAGGTGGTTTTATTACGATACCATTTAACATAATAAATGGACTATCGGGACTATTGACAGTTGTAATAATTGTTGCGCTATTTATGGATGCAGTTTGTATTTACATGGCAAACTATCGGAATCGCCTAAAGAATAGTACAATTGCGGTTTGCTTTGTCGTTGGAATTGGACTATTTCCAGTTATGTTTTTTGTAACTGGTGGAATAAATAGTGGAATGGTCTGCTGGTTTTCCATGGGCATCATATTTATATTCATGCTGCTAGATGGCATGGATTTCATTTTTATGCTTTTAACAGACTTGGCTATTATTATAGGTTGCTACGTAATTTCTTACTATCACCCAGATTACGTCATTTCTTGGGGAAACCGACAGGGCGTATTTTTTGACGTTATTCAGTCTATGATTATAAGCTCTGTAGCTATCGGTTCAATTGTAAAATTTCAGAAAAGTGTTTATGTAAAGCTTTTTAAGCAGGCTTCAATTAACAATGATGATTTGCTTGAGAAAACCCTGCAAGCAAAAAGAGCTGAGAAAATGGCTCAAACAGCCACAGAAGCGAAGAGCAATTTCTTGGCGAATATGTCACATGAGATTCGAACACCTATTAATACCATTATGGGCATGGACGAGATGATTCTTAGAGAAACATCCGAAAAGGTGGTTGAGGAATATGCTTTAGATATAAAAACTGCCTCACAGAATCTATTGTCCTTAATAAATGATATTTTGGATATTACAAAAATTGAATCAGGAAAAATGGGAATTGTTAAGGGCGATTACCAGTTTATGAGCCTGATGCATGATGTCCTAAATAACGTAACACTTAGAGCAAAAGAAAAGGGATTAGAGATTAGACTCAACATTGCTTCGGATATTCCAAGCGATATGATGGGTGATGATATAAGAATTCGACAAATTCTTACCAATATTATTACAAATGCGGTAAAATATACTCAAGAAGGTTATATAGAAATTTCAGCGTCCTGCGTAAAAGGATTCGGAGGCTATGTTGATTTAACATTTAGTGTTAAAGATACAGGGATTGGAATAAAGCCAGAGGATATCAAGCGAATGTTTGAATCTTTTGAGAGATTGGAGGTCAATCGTAACCGAAATATTGAAGGAGCTGGTCTTGGAATGACAATCACTCAGAATCTCTTGAAGATGATGGGAAGTTCCTTGAAGGTTGAAAGTGTTTATGGTGAGGGATCGACTTTCTCATTTACAATCACGCAGGAAATTGTTGAAGAAGAGCCAATTGGAGATTTTGAGCAGAAACTAAAGCAGCTTACATCGAACTATGAATACAGCACAAGCTTTGAAGCGCCAAAAGCCCACTTCCTTGTTGTTGATGATAATACGATGAATCGCAAAGTATTTGTTTCATTGCTAAAGGATTCGAAAGTACGTATTGATGAAGCGGACGGCGGTGAGGAATGCTTACGTCTTATAAAAACAAAGCATTACGATATGATTTTCCTTGATCATATGATGCCAGGGTTGGATGGTATTGAAACATTCAAAGCCATGGCTACATTGGAGGGAAATAAATGCCTTGGAACTCCAGTAATCGCTCTCACGGCAAATGCTATAGCAGGAGCGAAGGAGCGTTATTTGACCACAGGTTTTCATGGATTTTTATCGAAACCAATTGTGCCGGCTCAGCTAGAAAAGATGATTCGAGATTTTCTGCCAGAGGATTTGCTTGAATATCATGAGCCTGATGCCAAGGATGAAGCCCGAAAAAACAGAGTTAAGCAGATTGAACTTCCGGAAATCGAGGGAATTGATTGGGATTATGCGCTATTACATTTCCCTGACTCGAATATGGTTTATCAGACAGCAGTTGATTTTTATGATTCTATTAATTATGAGAGGGATGAAATTCTTCGATATTACAACGAGCTAGATGATAAAGAATCAATTGAAAATTATAGAATCAAAGTTCACAGCGTTAAGAGTATGTCTAATACAATAGGTGCAGTTGCACTTGGCGGATTGGCAAAGACTTGTGAATTTGCTGCACGTGATGGACAGATAGAAAGAGTTAAAGTATTGACTCCGATTCTCATAGAAGAATTAGATAATATGCAGGCTAGAATGGCGGTATTATCATCTGATACGGAGAAGCCGCAAATGGATGATTTGGATGATTTGTTTGCGATGCTTGAAATGCTTAAGATGGCATTGTTTGCACATGATACTGAGCAATCTGATAATATTATGAAACAGATACAGACATTCTCATATTCTGCAGACATTCAAGAGCGTATAGACCATCTAAGCAAGCACATAATGAACCTAGAAGAAGATGAAGCTCTTGAAGATATAAAAGAATTACAAAACTAAAGACTAAGGAGTAAGGAGAAAGCACATGCGCAAAATACTTATTGTAGGGGACTTTACAAATGATGCTTCTGATGTTAATTCATTTTTGGCACAACACTTTCATACTCAACTTTGTACCAATAGTGCAAAAATAGTTAAGAGTATGCTCAAACTTTATACCCCAGATTTAGTTTTGATGGATATAGATAGTTTTGAGACAATGCATGCTGATATTTATGAAGTAATACAGGAGTACAATCCAGAATTACCAGTTATTACATTTGGAAAAGAAAAGAATAAACAAATGTTTATTTCTTTCTACTATTCAGGTCAGTGTAAGCACATTCCGCAGCCAACACGTGAGACAATTATAAGAGCTGTCTGTAAGGAATTTAGCATGAATGCAGATGCAATTTTAAATTCGGTTGTGGAGACAGATAAAAAACACATAATAGTAGTGGATGATAATCCTGTATTGCTCAGAAATATGAGAAATATGTTACAGGACAAATACAGAGTTACACTTGCAACCTCTGCTGCGCAATGTATGAAGGTTATGGGACAAGATAAGCCGGATTTAGTTATCCTAGACTATGAAATGCCTGTTGTGGATGGAAAGCAAACTCTTGAAATGATTCGTTCGGAGCAGGATTGTAAAGATGTTCCTGTTATATTCCTAACTGGTATAGCTGATAAGGAACATGTGGATGCAGTGCTTGATTTAAAGCCTGCTGGATACTTTGTGAAGCCACCTATGCAGACAAAAATAATAAATGCCATTGAAAATATTTTTTTAAAGCAGATGGAATAAACATCAGAATAATTAAGACGTGCAACTAGTTATTGCACGTCTTTTCTTATACTCTTCGCCGATTTTTCAACAATTTTTCACACCTATTGCGTATTATAAATTTAATTATCGTAGTGTATTATGTGGGGGTGTCCTATGAATTTCAAAAGAATTGGAACAAAAATGTTAGTTATGATACTACCGATAATGGTTGTGGCACAGGTAGTTTTGACAATTATCTCAGCTTCTGCAAGTGAAAAACTGGTTGATGAAAAAACTCAGCAGGCTATGGAAGCGGAATTGAAAGCCAATATAGCTGAAGTAAATGGATACTTGAGAGACGTTGAGACTTTGGCAGATTCTATAGCTATAGCTGTTGCTGACTCTTATACATACACTGTTTGGGAAGACTATGAGAGAATGCTTACTGATATGATAGCAACAAATGATATCGTATTGGGCTCTGGCTTATGGTTTGAACCATATGCATATGATGAAATGCAAGAATACTATGGGCCGTATGTATACAAAGATGGTAACTCTGCGGTTACCACCTGGGAATACAGTAATTCGACATATGACTATTTTGTTCAAGAGTACTATACAAATGCTATGGCATCAGATAAAGCCATGATAACAGACCCATATTACGATCCGACCTCAGGAACGGTAATGTCTTCTTGCTCGACACCGATTGTTGTTAATGGTAATAAAATTGGTTGTGTAACAGTAGATATTACACTTGATGCTATAACACAAATTATTGCAAATGTTAAAGTGGGTGATACTGGTGTTGGTATACTCACGGCAGCAAATGGATTGTTGATTGCTGGATATAATGATGAGATGGTACAAAATGGTGCTAGTATTTTAGATGATGAAAATGCATCATTTGTAGCTATGGGAAATGATGTATTGGCAAATGAGTCTGGACAAACAGGCTATGAAGCTGGAAAAGAAAGTTTAAAGGTATACTATGATACTATAGATGAAACAGGCTGGAAACTGATGATTTCTATAGATTCATACGAATTAATGCGACCTATTTATCTATTAATTAATAGGCTAATCTTGATATGCGTAATAGCTATAATTGTTGCCATTGTATTTATAGTAATTGGAATAGGTGGTGTGGCAAAAACTATACGTAAAGTGCAAAATTTTGCTAGTGAGTTGGCTGAAGGTGACTTTACAGTTGAGAAGCTTAGAGTCAAAGGTAGAGACGAATTAGCTGTAATGTCAACATCATTGAATGATATGTATGGTAATAATAAGAGCGTTATTCAAAGTATTGCAGATAACTCCATAATGATAAGCGATTCTAGCAGTAAGCTTAAGAGTGCTGCTGAGGAATTGAAAATTGAATTTGATAAAATAGTAGATGTTATGACAGAAGTAAACTCTGACATGATGAACTCATCTGCAGCGACACAGGAGTTAACAGCATCAGTAGATCAAGTTGCAACCTCTACATCAGAGTTGAACGAAGAAGCAAAGGGTAGTTTAGACCTTGCAAACGATATTCAAACTAGAGCAGCAGAAATAGGAAAGAGTAGTCAGGAAGCCTTTAGCAAATCACAGACTTTACAATCAAGCTTTGAGACCAAACTCGAAGACAGTATTGCTCAATCTCAGGTAGTAGAGAATATAGGCGAAATGGCAAGTGTTATTGCTGATATAGCAGATCAAATCACATTGCTATCTCTTAATGCATCAATAGAGGCTGCTAGAGCTGGTGAGCAGGGAAAAGGATTTGCTGTTGTAGCAACAGAAATTGGTAAATTGGCTGGCCAAACAACTGACTCAGTCGAAAAAATTCAAGAAACAATTTCAGCTATACAAGAGGCCTTTGAAGGTTTGGCATCAAATGCAAAATCGCTGCTTGTTTATGTTGCAGATACTGTAACACCAGATTATAAGAGTTTTGTAGATGTGGCTGAAAGATATGGACAGGATGCGGAGGCAATTAAGGATTCATCTGAGAAGTTGTCTAACATGACAGATTCTATAAAGAATATTATGGATGAAGTAAAATTTGCAATCCAAAATATTGCAGAAGCAACGCAGAACACAGCTGCTAACAGTGGAAATGTAATGGATTCTATTGATGGTTTGGCTGACACTGTATCTGGCATAAATGATATGTCAGATAAACAGAATGATATAGCAAATGATTTAACATCGGTTGTTAGTCAGTTCAAATTGGGCGACTAGGTAAATGCCTTGTCCCCCGGGGAGGACGGTTAATGGCATATATGTAAAAGGCGGGGACGTTTATGTAAATCATAGGCGTTTCCGTTTTTTCTTTTATATGCTAAAATATTTTTTAAAGTGGGGAGAGAAATAATGTTAGGGAGATTGTATGCGAATTATTCATTGTGCAGACCTGCACCTAGACTCCAAAATGGAAAGTAATTTAGATAAAGAACAAGCCTTGCTCAGACGCTCGGAGCTCATTGAGACATACGAGCGTATGGTGGATTATGCTGTCCAAAATCAGGTGCGAGCAATTCTAATCGCAGGAGATTTATTTGATAAGACCCATATCCGTAAGGAAGTAAAAAAGAGGGTTTTAGAGCAAATTACGGCACATCCAGAGATAGATTTTTATTACTTAAAGGGAAATCATGACAGATGTGATTTTATAGAAATCGGAATTGATGAAGTTCCTGATAATTTTCACATGTTTAAAGAAGATGGTTGGATTAGCTACAAGTGCGAAGATGTGGTAATAACGGGTATAGAAATAAACTCAGCTAATGCAACCACAATTGCTCAGAGACTAGTGTTAGATTCAGCGAATACTAATATTGTAATGCTTCACGGTCAACAGTCAGATTATGACGGTAAAGATGGTGCGGAAATAGTTAATACAACTGCTCTAAAAGGTAAATTCATCGATTATTTAGCTCTTGGGCACATTCATAAGTGTATTTATCAACAACTGGATGAAAGAGGCGTATTTTGCTATCCGGGATGTTTGGAAGGCCGTGGTTTTGATGAGACAGGGGATAAGGGATTTATGCTACTTGAAATAGAGGATGGTAGCATTGAGGCAGAATTTATTCCTTTTGCAAAAAGACGTCTTCATGAGATAGAGGTCAATGTATCTGCTAGCATGGATATACAAGGAGTGGCTGCTAAGGCAAAGCGATTGCTAGATGATGTAGATCCACAGGATATGATAAAGTTTGTCATTACCGGAGAAAGAGAAATGGATGATGAACTTGATATAATTCGTTTCGTGAGAATGTTTGAAAATAAGTATTTCTTTGTAAAGTGCTATGACAGGACAAAGACGCTTATTGATTATGATAGTTTTCAATATGACAAATCTCTAAAAGGTGAATTTGTTAGATTGGTTCAGTCACAGGATATGGATGAAGAAGAAAAGGCAAAGATTATTGAGCTTGGAATAAAGGCCATAATGGGGGAGGATATAGAATGAAACTGATTTCTTGTTATATTGCCCATTTTGGCAAAATAAATGAATATGAGCACAATTTTGATGAAGGATTCAATTCAATACTTCAGGAAAATGGATGGGGCAAAACTACTTTTTCCGTTTTCATGAAAGCCATGTTTTACGGATTGGAGTATTCTCCTAATACAAAGAAAAAATTACTGGAGCGCAATCATTATCTTCCTTGGGATGGAAGTGTTTGCGGTGGAAATATAGTCTTTTCTGCCAAGGGAAAGGAATATCGAATAGAGCGAACCTTTGGTAAGACCGATAAGGATGATACATTTGCATTATATGACAATGTGACAGGGCTTATATCCAAAGATTTTACAGAGGATATCGGTGAGGAATTGTTCAGGGTTGATAGAGATTCCTTTGAGAAGAGCGTGTATATTCCTCAGCTTGCCATTGGCACAGCCATGACTGATTCTTTGAATGCAAAGATGGGAAATTTAGCTGCGGCAAAGGATGATATTAGTAATTTTGATGTAGCATTAAAGAGTGTAAAGGATGCTCGAGTAGAATATACCAGAAATAGCAAAATAAACCCTGGAAAGCTTTATGGGGTAAAGCTGGAAATAAATAAATGCAAAGAAGAGTATGAAAAGCTTCCAGCCATTGAGGAAAGTGTTGAAGCGATGAGCTGTCTTGTGGAAGAAAAGCAAGAGGCGCTGGATAAATTAGTTGCAGATAAGGCAAAATTAACAGAAACAATCCAACATCAAAGTAAGCGAGAACAGGAGCTTGGAGCTTATAGAATACATAAGGAGAATCTGAATCAAGAAGAGGAAAAGTTGGCTCAACTTCAAGAGTTCTTTAAAGTGGGAGTACCTGCAGATGATGAATTGATTATGCTTGAGCAAACCGAAAGAGATTTGGCTGTTCACGAAAGGTCGTTCAAGGTCCTTAGCTCGGAACTTGAAAAGGAAAATCCTGTAGGAAGGTCGACTTTTGGTGAAAGGATTCCTTCTGATGAAGAGTTTTCTGAATGGAACAAGATGGCGACAAAGCTTTCGGAACTTAGGGCCAAAGCGGAGCATGCAAAGCTCTCCGAAGAGTCAACAAAGCAGCTGTCTGAACTAAAATTTTTCTTTAGTAAATTAGTTCCTTCTGATGAGCAGCTTGCTCGAATAGAACATTTAACCACAAAGATAACAGGACTCGAAGCTCAAATAGCACTGAGCAACGACAGATTAGTAAGTATAGTTGCCGAACGAGACGCGAACGAAAAGCTTAATAAAAGAAAGACTGTTACTTTATGGCATGTGTTAGGGACAGTTTTATTAGCAATTTTCATTGTGTTTGGTCTTATATTTAGTCAATACATGGATGAGTTTGTAGGCCGAATTGTAGAAATAAGTAGTTTTGTTGCAATTATATTAGATATAGTACTCTTAATAGTAACGGGAAGAAGAGCGCATATAAGTAAGGTCAAGCAGGCTAAAGATTATGAGGAGCGTATACTTGAGGAAGAGGAGGCTCTGGAAATAAGTCGACTTGAGTTGCGTGAGCTTCAAGAAGAGTGCGATGAATTCCTCTCACATTTCTTACTTACTAGAGCTGAAACAATGCAAGAAAATGTCTATGAAATCAGACGAAAATTAGATCAGTATAGACATCTATCCGAGGAGGATCAGGCAAGACATCAAGAATCCGCAGGAACCTTGGATGAGTTGGCTGATTTGCAGTTGGAATTGTATACAAGAATTCAACCCTTCGCAACAACCTATGGTATCAATCTATATGAGCAGGGTGGAGAATACGAATTTTTGACAACCCTTAAAAGGGATGCTGAAAAGTATGCCGATTTCCTCGAAAAGACTGAGGAGATGGCTCGACACGAGAATACTATTAGAACGATGGCATCTGATATAAATAATGTGCTAGCAAAATTCCCAGTGGATGGCACTTTAAAAAGGGCTGAAAAGATTCAATCAATAAGCATTAAGAAACGAGAATTTGTAGATTTACAGGCTCGAATAGAGAACCTTAAATCAGAAATTGCGAGATTTGAGGCAGAGTATGCTGTGAATGAGAATATCCAATCTGTTGATGATTTGCAACAAAAACAGAATTTGTTAGATGAACAGATGATGGAACTGAATAAGCAAATTATGCAAGAAAAGGATAACTTAAGTCAGGCGCTTGAAGAGGTTGAAAGACTGGGAGATATTTCTGAACAAATAGAACGTCTTGAGTTCCAAGAGAAGGAATACAAGAAGAGTGCTGAATTACTGTCGAAGACAGAGGATTTTCTTCAACGGGCGAGAGAAAGTTTTCAGGCTAAATATATGCAGCCGCTACAAAACGGCTTACACAAGTATTTAAGTTTGATTGATGGGCCTGAAGGTACAAAGTCTGGATACGCAATTAATGATTTTGAATTGGATATGGATCTTAATGTTAAGCTTTCGTATTCTGGAAACACAAAAAGTGCAGATTATTTATCACAGGGATATCAGGACTTAGTTGCATTGTGTTCGAGATTGGCACTTGTTGATGTTTTATATCCGGATGAGAAACCGATTTTAATACTAGATGATCCATTCACAAATCTAGATGATAAAAAAATAAAGGAGTCGTTAAAACTCCTTCATAAAATAGCTGATGACCGCCAAACAATTTATTTTACATGTCACGATAGTCGCCTCTAAATGGATTTTTCTTGTATTCAAGATGGCCTTCACGAACCCATTCATGGATAAGTGAGCGGTCAATTCCAAATTCTTGGGCAAGAACCATTTCGTTAACATCATAGTTTTCATTTATGAACTCTTTCACTTTTGGAAAGAGTTCTTTTTTCATGCATTCTTTGCATTTATCATAAGGTGAGCTAACAGGAATCCTGCATCCGCACTTTTGACAGTATTTTACGATTGGTCCGTTATCGTTTAGAAATGATAATCTAGATCGAGCCATAAAAATCTCCTAAATATACTTATAAACCAATTTGTTCTTTAAAAAAGTCTCCGCGCTGCTCAAAGTTTTTGAATACACCATAGCTGGCGGCCGCTGGAGAAAGAATAACAGCAGTGCCTTTAGAGGCATTTTCTTTTACGAAAGTGCAGGCATCTGCAAGTTCTTCTATATAGTGAACTTTTGACATGAACTCGTCAGAAGCAGTAGTTTTTAGCTTTTCAAGAATAACTTTGCCACTATCATACATAAGTATAATGTGCTCTAGACGAGTAGTTGGTAAAAACTCAACAAGTGGGTCATAGTCGATGCCTCTATCCATACCGCCAAGAAGAATGGTACCTGCATTAGAAATCGCTTTAATAGCGCTAATAGCCGATTCGACAGTGGTAGAAATAGAATCATCATAATAATCTACATCATTTAATTTACCAATGTATTGTAGACGATGAGCTAATGTTTTGAAGGAAGCCAAAGCTGCCTTGAAATCGTCATCTGATATATCATAGCGACGACATACGTCATAAACAAAAGCAGTGTTAAAGAGGTTATGTGAACCACGCAGGGTTACGCCTGGAATATCTTCGAAGGAGTTAAATGGTAAATCTGCAGACTTAACTTTTATTACTGTTGCCTTGCATTCTCCTGAAGTTGGTAAGAACTCAGGATTGCAGAACAGAAAATCGCAATAGCCTTGGTTGCGATATATTTTTTTCTTTGCGTTCCAATATTTTTCCACTGAACCATAGTGATCCAAGTGATCCTCATATAGGTTTAGAAGAATTGCCTTGGAAGGTGCAAAATGCGCATATTCTAATTGGTGGCAAGAAAGTTCAAATACAATGATTGTGCGTGGATGTATCTGATCTGTTATGTCAAAAATTGGAATACCTATGTTGCCACCAAAAAGTACGTCCTTACCACACTCTTTAAGTACGTGATATAGTAGAGATGACGTAGTGGACTTACCTTTTGTTCCAGTGATACCAATGGTTTGTGCGCCATAAACTTCCAAGAATAAATCGGCCTGACAAGTGATATGACAAGTGTATTCCTTGATATCTTTTGGAAGAACTATGCCGGGACTTTTGAACACAACATCATAGTCATTCAAGCAATCAAGGTAATTGGCGCCTATAATTACATTGTGACTAGAAGTTAAATCTGAACTAACTGGATTAGCGTCTGCGATATCTAAAGCAGCATATCCACCAACTGAGGAAACCATACGAAAGCTTGACTGACCTTCTCTTCCGTATCCTAAAATTAATACTTTTTTGTCTTTTACTAAATTTCTAATTGTCTCTTTCATTATTCATTAATCGCATCCTTAATTATTTTTGCAAAGAAATCATTGAGTCCGTGCGTTGATGCGAACTGTCCTTTATAATTTTTGAATGGAATAGTATTTTGTGTTTCTAACTTTTTGTAGTGATTTAATAGCACAGGTAATGGAATGTTGTTTGCTTCGTATTGAGAGATAGTCTCTGTTAAAGAGGTATTAACTTCATCACGACTGCCGACACATTCAAATGGCTTTTCCGGAACTAGACCACATAACTTCTCGAAATCTTCTAGAAGGGATTCATCTTCGAATAATCTCTTTCCGAAAATTCCGTCCAATTCCTCTATTGAAAGGAATGGTGAGAGAATTATGTAAACAAATAAGCATTTTGGACAATGGCCACACCAAATATCTTGCTTACTACCAACATTACAGCTCTTGAATACACTGTGGTAATTCTTGAAACGAGAAAAAAGCATAGCGATTTGTAATTCCGAAAGAGGTCTTAAAAAACTAAAGTAATAAACCCCAGAGCCGATATAATTCGATTCATAATGACGGAAATCTTCCTCGAACTCGTAACTCTTTGAGTACTGGTGATTTACGTAGCTTCCTTCGACAGTGGATTCGTTTGCACTATTTTCGTTAGAAAGAGCAACATAACCTACGCCATTAAGATAACCTGCAATAATACTAGAAAATGCGACTAGAGCAGAAAATGGAGTATGTCCATTTAAGTAGCCTTCTTTATTTAAGTCCAGCATATTTTTGTCTAATGTACGTTTGGCGTAGATAGTCTTATCTTTTAGTGATGCAACTTCTACAGTAGACTCTGTAGCTCCACGGGAGTTGATAATGTAAGGAAAGACATTTGTTTTATCCTTAAGTAATTCAACGCTTACTACTGAATCTTTGCCGCCTCCAATTGGAACCATGACATTTAGTGGGTTCATAGAGTCTTTATTTAGAGCAGACTCTTTTTTGTTGAATGGTGTGCTTGTAGCAGAATCAAAAGTGATGGCCATAAAATCATGTTCATTTTCATTTATGCCATTGGTGTAATAGAATTCTCCAAGACCACCCCAATACAGTTTTTTCCACCACAGTATTTGCTCAGCGGAAAGAGTATGCCCTTTTATAGTAACTGTTGGTGGGCATGAAATTTTCCAGTAGCTAATAAGTTCGACCATTCCCAAAGAGAAAACCATTTCATCAAGAAGGGGCATGTCTATATCGTAATTAGTATTATTGAGTCTAGCAATCTTCCATGTGGGATGGAATTCACTAAGACCATCAATGGAAAAGCTATATTCAATAGCTATTTCGTCGTCATTTAAAGTGTAAGAATAATCCTTGTATGTGAAGGACGGAAACTTATTTCTGCACTCATTATAAAAATCTTGTCTATCCATATAATTCCTTTTAAAAAAGTTTTTCTTAGAATATAATTTTATGATATAAGCAACACAGTAGAATGTTTAAAGATTATTTATATCATTTAATCAACTTGTAATTATAGCACAAAAATGTGTAAGTAAAAATAACTTGGAGGTTTTAGACTATGCCACATGTAGGGGGGCAGAAATATAAAATAATAAATGAATATCAGATCCTCATGAATGAGAGTGATGAAAAACATCAAATAAATGCTGTAGAAATGACAAGGCGCCTTGAAAAACGAGGTATTACAGCAGAAAGAAAGAGTATTTACAAGGATATGGATACTCTCATGGATGCGGGAGTTGATGTAGTGAAGGGAGAAAGCGGATATTACATTGGTTCGAGAGTATTTGAACTTGCGGAATTGAAGCTTCTTGTTGATGCAGTTGGAGCTTCTAAGTTTATATCTCAGAAGAAAACGAAGGAACTTGTTGAGAAAATTACTACTCTAGCGAGTGTTGATGATGCAGCTCAACTCGCAAGACAGGTTGTGGTTCCTGAAAAGAGCAAAAGAAGTAATGAAAAGATTTTTTATACTATAGATGTTATTTACCAGTGCCTTGATAGTGATCGGCAGATGGCGTTTAAATACCAAGAATGGACATTAAGTAAAGAAATGCAACCAAGGCATGGGGGGAAGGTTTACCATGTGAGTCCAGCTTTTCTACTAAGAAATGATGAGAATTACTATTTAGTTGCCTACGATACTGAAAGTGAGCAGATTAGACATTATAGAGTTGATAAAATACTATCTGCATCAATGGAGGAAAAGGCCAGAGAAGGAAAGACTATGATTCACTCATTGAATCCACATGAGTATGCAAAGCAGCATATAAGCATGTTTGCAGGAAATGAGAGAGTAATAACTATAAAATGTGAGAAGCGTTTGCTTGGAGTTGTAATAGATAAGTTTGGAACTGATATTGATATAAGAACTGATGGAGAGGATTACATTAAAGCAAGAATAAATGTTGCTGTTAGTCCTCAACTGTACGGATGGCTGGTTGGAATTGGAGCGGTGATTAGTTTTCCAGAAGAAGAGGCGGCTAAATATAGCCGCCATCTACACCAATTACTTGACCTGTCAGATAAGCAGGAGAATTAATTAGATTAATTACAACTTGAGCTATTTCATCAGGTGAACAGAAGCGACTAGCTGGGATTTCCTCAGCTAGTTCTTTTTTTTCGTCGAATGAAAGCATCCCATTCATGTCAGTATCAACTACGCCACAGGCAATGGCGTTTACAGCAATTCCATTTGGGGCAAGTTCCTTACCGAGAGCTTTGGTGAACGAATTGACACCGCCTTTTGTGGCAGAATATGCTACTTCGCAGCTGGCGCCAACAGTGCCCCACATTGAGCTGATATTAATTATATTTCCAGATTTATGTTTTACCATATCTGGCACAACAACCTTGCTAGTATAGAAAATGGAAGAAAGATTTGTGTTAATCATATTATCCCAATCATCTACAGACATATCTGTAAGAAGTCCGATTGAAGCAACGCCGGCATTGTTTATGAGAACATCAATATGCCCAAGCTTTGCAATAGCATCCTCACATGCTGGCATAGTAAAACCGTAGTCAGCAATATCTCCGCAGTAAGTGTATACTTCAATTTTATTCTCTGTGCGAAGTTGTTCTGCTATGTTATTTAGCATATCAATACTATTGTGGCAAAAAAGCGCTAGATGGTAACCGTTCATTGCTAGAGCAGTTGCGATAGCTCGGCCAATACCTCTACTTGCGCCTGTAACAATTGCAGTTTTTTTCATGAAAATCTCCTCAAATGCGAACAATAAAAGTGTATACAATTCACATGATTATCAAAAAGTATTCAGATAAATTACTTGTTAAAAAGAAAGTGAATTGATATACTATTTACATAATAAATCAATAGTCCTCTGATTAAAAGAATATTGGTTTATTAAATATTTCGATAAAGGTGGTAGACATCATGAAAACAACAATCACAGGAAAGAACATCGAATTAACACAAGGTCTTAAGGACGCAGTGGAGGAGCGTTTCAAAAAGTTAGACAAGTATTTTAACAAAGATACCGAAGCAATCGTAACATTAGACGTGGAGAAAGGACGTCAGAAAATAGAAGTTACAATCCCAATGAAGGGAAGTTATTTAAGAGCAGAAGAAGTTACATCTGATATGTATGCTTCAATAGAAGCTGTTACAAATACATTAGAGGCACAATTAAAGAAGCACAGAAATAAGATAATTGATAGAAAACAGTCGGATTCTAGAGTGATTTTTGCGCAGGATTTCATTGAGGAAAAGATTGCGGATGATGATAAAATACAGATTATCCGTAAAAAGACATTTGACATGAAACCTATGTATGCAGAGGATGCTTGCTTAGAGATGGAAATGCTAGGACACGACTTCTTTATGTTCCGTAATGCGGATACTGATGAGATAAATGTAGTATACAAAAGAAAAAATGGTGCCTACGGTTTAATCGAGCCTGAATTTTAAAATTCACAGAATTTTGAAAAAAATTTCATAGTTTTTTAACCTCTTTTTGATAAAGTGCAGACTTCATGCGTTTCAAAAGGAGGTTTTTTTATGTTAGAGATTACTTATGGAAAATTTTTAGCTTGCGCGAGAAAGCGTGCAAATATGAGTCAAGAAATGTTGGCGGAAAGAGTAAACTGCGCTGTGTCGACCATTTCAAGAATTGAAAATGGAATTGAGCGTCCGCATATTAGACTCTTTGAGGCGATAGACGAGGTTTTTGGTGGACTAGGTTTTGAGTACGACGAAATAGCAATGGAAGGCTTATTTTCGTGCAATAGAGCGAAAAATGAGCTGCTAGTGGCAATCGCTAAGGAAAGAAGTGAAGTGTTGGAGCGGAAAATTGATAAGTTCCACAAATACATGGAGTGTGATAATGATGAACATATACAACACTATGTGCTAGGGCATTTGGGAATAACAAGACACTATGGGATGCCTTTGGAAAAATTTTTGGAAGAGAATATCACTATTTACGAGTCAGTGAGAAGTCTACCACAATTAGATGAAATTCATGAAATGAAGCTTAGAAAGATAGAATATGTCATTCTTTGGAACATGGGAAAGACATATATTGAATTAGGGGAATTAAAAAAGGCAAAAAAAATTTTCATTGGATTAACAAAAAATCCACTTAATAACCATTACATTTTAAAACAGGAGAGATTTATAGGTGTAGCTCAACATCTGGCCCAAATTAACGCACTTGAAAAAAATTATGATAAGTCATTAGAATTCTTAAGTTATGGTCTTGGAGAATTGCTTGAAAGCGATAGTTTTAAATTGCTCGCAAATCATATAGATATTCAACAGGAAATATGCAGGGCTAAAAATGATGTAGACGGAATCAACCATATAGAATTGTTTAGTAAAGCAGCCAGAAATTTATCAGACTATTTCCGTGACCAAAATAAGAGATAATAGGATTAGTGATTTGTACTATTGTATTTTTAGCGAAAAAATACTATATTACCGTTGTGTAAAAATGCATAATTTTAATTAAGAGGAATATAGTATGAATATAGTTGTTTTAGCGGGCGGACTTAGTTCGGAGCGTGACGTTTCTTTTAAATCAGGTGCGATGGTTGCAAAGGCCCTTAGAAGTAGAGGACATAAGGCTCTAGTTCTTGATGTATTTATGGGATATGGTGATGCAGAATGTGATATCACAGATATATTCGAGGATAGTGAAAATAAATCAGTAGATGTTGACAATATTACTGCAGATGCTCCAGATATTGATGCGGTTATTGCAAGTCGCCCAGATCAGAGTCCAAGCTTTTTTGGCCCAAATGTTATACAGATTTGTCAGAAGGCGGATATTGTATTCATGGCGCTTCATGGTGGTGATGGTGAAAGCGGCAAGGTTCAGGCAGCTTTTGATTTATATGGCATTAAATATACAGGCAATGATTATGTATCAAGTGCAATTTCAATGAATAAGCAGCTCACTAAGAATGTTTTTGAGCGTATTGGAGTACCAACCCCTGCAGGAACATCTTTACACAAGGCTGACAAAAAGAAATTTAAATTTGATAAGTACCCATGCATTGTTAAACCAAGCTGTGGCGGTTCGTCTATTGGTGTAACAATTGTTAATAATCCTGAAGAATTAGATGCAGCACTTGCAGCTGCCTTCGAATGGGAAGATGAGGTAGTTGTTGAGCAATTTATTAAGGGACGCGAGTTCTCTGATGGTGTAATAGAAGGCAAGGCTCTTCCAATTATTGAAATCGCTCCAAAACAGGGCTTCTATGATTACAAGAATAAATATGCAGCAGGTTCTGCAGTGGAGACCTGTCCAGCTCAAATTTCTCCGAAGGTTACCACAAAGATGAAAAAGTATGCGGAGATGGCATTTAAGGGGCTTGGTCTTACAACATATGCGAGAATGGATTTCATGATGGATGAGGATGAGAACCTTTATTGTTTAGAGGCAAATACTCTTCCAGGAATGACTCCTACAAGTCTCCTTCCACAGGAAGCAGCAGCTATTGGTATGGATTTTGAAGATTTATGCGAGCATTTAATCGCAGTATCATTAAAGAAATACTAGTATAATTAATAGAGAATTATTTGATTTGTTATATAGAGAGAAGTAATTATATGAAGAACATGACGTTGGCGCGTGTTGCTGAGGTAACTCAGGGACAGTTGATTTTGCCAGAGGGCAAGGAAGCCCTAAAAGACTATGAAATTGCTGGTGCAGTAAATGACAACAGAAAAGTTGAGCAAGATTATTTATTCATTCCAATGGTTGGTGCCAGAGTTGATGGACACGATTTCATTGAGGATGCTTTTTCTAAAGGTGCGTTAGCATCACTTTCAGAAAGAAATCTTGGAGAAGCTTCTGGACCATATATTATTGTAGATGACACAAAGGTTGCGTTAAAACAAATTGCAACAGCTTATAGGATGGAATTGTCTATCCCAGTGATTGGCGTAATAGGCAGTGTTGGCAAAACTAGTACAAAAGAAATGCTTACATCTGTTCTTGAAACTAAGTATAAAGTTCTTAAGACAGAGGGGAACTTTAACAACGAAATCGGCTTACCACTCACAATATGTCGTATCAAAGATGAACATCAAGTGGCTGTTGTCGAGATGGGGATTTCAGATTTTGGAGAAATGCACCGACTCGGTGATATTGCAAAGCCTAATATTGTTGTGATGACAAATATTGGTCAGTGCCATCTTGAGTTTTTGAAGAATAGGGACGGCATCCTTAAGGCGAAAACCGAAGTCTTTGAGCACATGCCAAAAGATGGAATTGTTGTATTAAATGGTGATGATGATAAGTTAATAAATGCGGACACACTAGGACTTAGAAAGATTTTTTACGGTTTAAATAATCAAGAAATTAGTGCTACAAATGTAGAAGCAGACGGAATTACAGGCACGAAAGCAACAATCAATATTGTTGGTGAAGTGTTTGAGGCAACAATAAATCTTCCAGGTAAGCATAATGTAATGAATGCTCTTGCGGCGTCTGCTGTGGGAAGAGTGTTAGGGTTGTCTTTAGAGGAAATATGCAGAGGACTAGAAAATGCTTCCACTATTTCCGGAAGAAATAATATAATTCAAATAAGAGATATTACAGTTATCGACGATTGTTACAATGCCAATCCTGTATCGATGAAGGCTTCTATTGAAGTTTTGGGAAAGGCTCCAGGGCGTACTATAGCAGTTCTTGGGGATATGGGGGAACTTGGCACTGACGAAAGACGACTCCATTATGAGATTGGAGAATCCTTAGAGGAGAACCACATCGGATATGTTTTTACAGTTGGTGAGTTGTCAAAAGAAATCAATGATTCCCTAAAAAAGAACAATAGCTCATGCATGGCACATCACTATGAGACTGTTGAAAATATGCTAGAAGATTTTATACCAATTATCCGTGGTGGTGATACGATACTTGTTAAGGCTTCTCATTTTATGAATTTTAGTGCTGTTGTTGAAGCGATTAAAACAAAATTAAGTTAAAAAAAGAACTCAATATGAGTTCTTTTTTTATAGTTATTATAATAGTTTTGCGTCAATTTCTAATTGCTTTTCCATAAGACCATGTACATAAGCTCCTACATGTTTTTTGTCGTCACTGGTAAGTGTTGTAGGATCAACTGGTGGGCAAAATGTAATAATTACATGGGTGCGCTTGATGCGTGGCATGTGAGCCTCAAGAATTTGACGAGTATTTGTAAAACAAACTGGAACAATAGGACAACCAGCTTTTGTAGCTATCTTGAAGGATGCTTCATGGAATTGAGCCATTTCACCGGTTTTCGAGCGTGTTCCTTCAGGGAAAATGAAGATATTTATCCCTTCTTTGATGTAGTCAGCAGCTTTTAGAATTAGTTTTAAATCCTGACGTGGATCTGTTCTAGTAAGGAAGAGACAATAATTAAGTATCATCCATACATTTAGAAGTGGAACTTTTTTAATTGATTCCTTTGACATGAAGCCTGTGACAGCAGGACATAGGTGATATCCTAAGACGACATCAAAGAAACTTTGATGATTGCCAACAAAAAGTACTGATTTGTTTTTTGGAATATTCTCAATACCATGTACATCATATTTGACACCGGCAATAAATGCTACAACACCAAATGCCCAGGCAACGATATCATAGCTAATTTTGTTTTTTAGGCTTTTGTTGAATAATCCGAGAATAAATAAGATTCCCCAAATAGGAATACTTACTATTAGAAAAAGAGTAATGAATAAAATATCTAATATAGTTCTTAACATGAACTTCCTCCAAGTGTTTGATATGTTTAATTATAAAGTATGATATTAGGATTATCAATTATGATAAATCGACATTTAATTAGGGGGAAAACCCTTTTTAGAATCAATGGATGGAGACTCTTTTTAGGATAAATATTCAAAAAACTCGTATAAAATTTTGACAAATTATACAAAAAGTGGTACAATCCCTAAGACGACATAAGAATGTAATTTTAAACATTCAAATGCTAGAAAAGGGGGAGGACATCATGGAACGCGAGGACTTTGACAAAGTAAGAGAATCTGTCAGATCGCAGTGCGGAAGTAGAGTTGTTATTCAGTTAGACAAAGGACGCAATAAGGTAGACATACAGCAGGGTGTCATTCAAGAGGCTTACCCAAGTGTCTTTACTATCTTAGTTGATGACACTGAAACATGTCCATCACAGTTGCTTTCCTTCAGCTATACAGACATCATTACTAAAGAAATTCGCATGAAACTTTGCTAGATTTAGTTTACTAGTTACAATTAAATATCGAAAAATTGAGCCCTCGGAATGTTTTCCAAGGGCTCTTTTTTTCTTGAAAAGAATTCCTACAACTTGTATCATAATATAGAGAGATTATGAAGATTTGTACTAGATATTGACTTTATATAAATGCGGTAAAGTACCAACCGGAGATAGTGTTTATGAGATTTAAAAAGATAATAAAAGCGGTTACTTGCTTGGGTGTGATGATTTGTGTCATGGCTTCAGACACAACAGTTTCATATGCAACAAGGAGCGTTTCTGAAATAGAGGCGGAGCAGGATGCATTACAGGATGAGATTGATGCCATTGATTCTGATATTTATGCAGTTGTTAGCCAAATTGCAGAAATCGAAGCTCAGATTTCAGATACTGAGGCAGAAATAGAGGAGACTACAGCAAACCTTGAAAGTGCTGAGGCTGCTCGCCAAGAGCAGTATGAGGCGATGAAGCTTCGTATCAAGTATATGTATGAGACTGAGGATCCAAGTATTATGGAGATGCTTATTGAATCAGGAAGCATCACTCAGTTCTTAAATAGATTGGATTATGCAAATAGTGTTTATGAATATGATAAAGAAAAGCAAGAGCAGTTTGTAGCTACTATTGCAGAAATTGAAGAGTTAAAGACGGCCTTAGAAACCGAGCAAGCTTCATTAGAAGAAGCAAAAACTGAACTTGCTGCGCAAGAGGCTGAATTGGAGGCTGTTGCTGATGCAAAGCGCGGTGAGATGGATGACTTGGAGGTTGAGCTTAAAGAGGCAAAAGAAATTGCTGCTAGAGAAGCTGCCCTTAAAGCAGCTAGAGAAGCTGCAGCTCGACAGGCGAACAGTAACTCTACAGCTAGTGTTTCAGCAGGATACAGTGGGTATAATGTAAATGGTGATTTGAATCCGGGCTATTCTACAGGTATTAGTGGTTCAAGTGTTGTGTCATATGCAAATCAATTTGTAGGTAACCCATATGTATGGGGCGGAACATCTCTTACAAATGGATGCGATTGTTCTGGCTTTGTTCAAGGCGTTCTTGCAAATTTTGGAATTACATATGGCTCGAGAATGACATCTGGTTCATTTAGAAGTGTAGGTCAAGAGGTTAGTTATAACTATATGCAACCTGGTGATATTGTTTGTTACGCAGGGCATGTTGCTATATATCAAGGTGGAGGCACCATAGTCGAGGCTCAGAGTACTGCCACAGGTATTACAAATTATAGAGCGGTTAACTGTCATTCAATCATTACGATTAGAAGAGTACTATGAGAAAACAATGGCTTGTTAAAATAATAGTGCTTGTATTGTGCGTAGGTGTGGTAATCTACGCACTTCTTACCATGAGTTCTGGTAGAGGTAAGCTGAATTATAACGAGCATTTGTTAGATACTGCAGTTACAATTGATGAAAAAGATATTTCATTTCAGGACTTAGCTTTTTATATTCTCTTCGAGGAGCAAAAGGTTGAGGAACAAGCAAGAATATATAATCCGGATTCTCCAAAGGATTATTGGAACATCCATACTAACGATACATTTATACAGCGAGAGGCAAAGGATGTAGTTATGGGGATGGCCATTCACGACCACATATACTATCAGTTGGCTATTGATGAGGGAATGGATACCCTAACTGATGTCGAAGAACAAGATTTGACTTTTGCGATGACGGATTTTTGGGAAGATTTATACGATGAACAATGGGAAAACCTTCCATGTGATGAAGAAACTATTAATAATCAAATGAGGATTGCAGCAATAGCAGAAAAATATCAGCAGTATTTATTTGAGGAAAATGGTCCTAGCTTTGCGGCATATAATTATGATGGTTATTATTATGGACTGATAAGGGAACAGCATTCAGTAAAAATTAATTCAAAACTCTGGGATAGATTTGTCCTAGGTGATATTACATTAAAGCACACTACACTAAATTATATAAATGGTCTGACTAATGAGGACAAGAAAAAGAAAAAAGAGTAGAAAGGCAATTGAGATGATAAAGATAAACAGAAATGACCCATGCTGGTGCGGAAGCGGTCGTAAGTACAAACAGTGTCATGAGGCTTTTGATCGAAAGATTGAGAGCTATGCAGTGAAGGGGCATAAAGTACCAAGTCACGATATCATTAAGACGCCAGAACAGATAGAGAAAATAAAAAAGTCTGCTGTAATTAATATGGCGTGCTTAGATGCAGTGGCTGAAGCTATTCATGAAGGCATGAGCACAGCAGAAATAGATAAGATTGTATATGACACAACTACTAAAATGGGTGGAATTCCAGCGCCACTTAATTACGAGGGATTTCCATACAGTGTTTGTACATCAGTAAATGATCAGGTATGTCATGGATATCCATCCGAGGATGTAATTTTAAAGAGTGGAGATATCGTAAATGTAGATTGTTCCACAATTCTCGATGGTTATTTCTCAGACTCATCTAGAATGTTTATGATTGGAGATGTGGACCCAGAAACTAGAAAGTTAGTTGAGGTTACAAAGGAATGTTGTGATCTTGGTTTGGCTCAGGTTAAGCCATGGGGATTCCTTGGAGATGTAGGTGCTGCGATTTGTGAGCATGCTCATGCGAATGGGTACCAGGTTGTTAGAGAGATTGGTGGACATGGCGTTGGGTTAGAGTTCCACGAGGAGCCATGGGTGGGATATAATACCCTTCCAGGTACAGAGATGCTTATGGTTCCAGGATTTATGTTTACAATTGAGCCTATGATTAACATGGGAACACAAAAGATAAAAACAGACCCTAACAATGGATGGGAAGTATCAACACTTGATGGTAAACCATCAGCGCAGTGGGAATATCAGGTACTTGTTACAGAAGATGGATACGAGGTAATTTCATATTGATGCGATTAGACAAGCTTTTGGTAGAATTAAATATCGGAACGAGGTCTGAAGTTAAGGCTCTTCTTAAGAAGGGCCTTATTTTTGTGGACGGCGAAAAAAATATAAAGCCAGAGACTAAGGTGGATGAAAATTTGGTGACTATTTCATACCAAGGGAAAGAATACACATATAAGAAGTATTTTTATTATGTTATCAACAAACCCAAGGGGGTTATCACTGCAACTGAGGATGCCCACGAAAGAACTGTAATGGATGTTTTTTACTCACAAGTGCCAGATGCGCCAAAAGGCCTTTCTCCAGTGGGAAGATTAGATAAGGATACAACGGGGCTACTGTTAATAACGAATGACGGACAATTAGCCCATGATTTATTGTCTCCAAAGAAACATGTGGATAAAACCTACTATGTTACATTAGATGGTGGTTTAACAGAAGAAAATATAAAAGCCTTGGAACAGGGAGTACATATAGGAGAAGGTGAGCCAACAGCGCCTGCGACGGTTAACTATAACGGAGGAAACACTTGTTATATTACTATCCATGAAGGAAAATTCCATCAGGTAAAAAGAATGTTTTTTGCAGTGGGAAGAGAGGTTAAAGAGCTGAAAAGAACGGCATTTGGGCCACTTGTACTGGATGAAGAAAAACTTCCAACTGGACACGTTAACGAACTAAAGTGTGAAAGTTTTTATTGACGATTTAATTAACAAGATTTATCATATCTAAAACGAAGGTTTTACGAATTTAAAGCGCTAAAGTGAGAAGCGTGAAACAGGAGGTATGGATATGAAGAAAAAAGCAGTTAGTCTTGCACTTTGTGCAGCAATGGCAACATCATTATTTGTCGGCTGTGGAAGCGGAAATAGTGGTTCGGGCGATAATGTTGATACATCTGGAGAGCTTACATGGAGAATTGGTGGTATTGGACCAATTACTGGTGGTGCGGCTCAGTATGGACAGGGCGTTCAGAATGCTATTCAGCTTGCAGTAGATGAAGTTAATGCTGCAGGAGGAATCAACGGTTACCAGATTTCATTTAATTTCCAAGATGACGAGGCAGACCCACAGAAATCAGTAAACGCATACAATACACTTAAGGATTGGGGAATGCAGATTCTTGAGGGAACAGTTACATCTGGTGCTTGTGCGGCAGTTGCAGCAGAGACATACAACGACAGAATATTCCAGATTACACCATCTGCGTCATCTACAAGTGTTACAGAGGGACATGATAATACATTCCAGGTTTGCTTCTCTGATCCAAACCAAGGAACTGTTTCTGCAGATTATATTGCGGACAATAATTTGGGAACAAAGATTGGTATCATCTATGACAGCTCTGATCCTTATTCATCAGGTGTTTACCAGAATTTTGCTACAGAAGCACAGGCAAAGGGACTTGAGATTGTAGCGACAGAGGCATTTACAGCTGATTCTAATAAAGACTTTACTACACAGCTTCAGAAGTGTAAGGATGCAGGTGCAGACTTATTATTCTTACCATTTTATTATACAGAAGGCTCAATCGTACTTACACAGGCAAACAACATGAGCTATGCACCAATCATGTTTGGTGTAGACGGATTTGATGGACTCCTCGGTGTTGAAAACTTTGACGTAAGTCTTGCAGAAGGTGTATATCTTCTTACACCATTTGCAGCTGATTCAGAAGATGAGGCAACTCAGTCATTTGTTCAGAAATACGAAGAAACATACGGTGGAACTCCAAACCAGTTTGCAGCAGATGCATATGATGGTGTTTATATCATCAAGGAAGCAATTGAGTCAGCAAATCTTACACCTGATGCTTCAAATGAAGAGATCTGTGAAGCGCTTATCGCAGCAATTCAGGAAGTAAACTACAACGGACTTACAGGTGAGAATATGACTTGGAATGCAGCAGGAGAAGTTTCAAAGGCTCCTAAGGCTGTAATTATTCAGGATGGCGGATATGTATCTGTAGAATAAAAAACATTCTATTTGTATCAAAGGCGATGCAAGATATACTCCACGGTTGTTCCGAGGGTATGTCTGCATCGCAATTTATATTTTACGAAAGCGAGTTTTCGGATATGGGATTTTTAACCTATTTAATTAATGGATTAAGTTTGGGAAGTGTGTATGCACTGATTGCGTTAGGTTATACCATGGTTTATGGTATTGCAAAAATGCTTAATTTTGCACACGGCGATGTAATCATGATTGGCGCTTATGTGGTGTTTATGAGTATGTCAAATACGGGGTTGCCTATTCCAATTGCAATAATTTTAGCAATTATATGCTGTACTGTTCTTGGAATGGTAATCGAGAAGGTTGCATACGCACCACTTAGAAAGGCCACTAATCTAGCAGTTTTGATTACTGCAATTGGTGTCAGTTATTTCCTTCAGAATATTGCGTTAATGTTATTTGGTTCAAATCCAGTATCATTCACATCAGTTATTAGTTGGGAAGGATTATCTTTTGCAGGGGGACAATTGAGAATCACAGGAAATGCAATTGTAACTATCATTGTTTGTCTTGTGATTATGGTTGTGTTGATGTGGTTTGTTAAGAATACTAAACCAGGACAGGCTATGCGTGCAGTCTCAGAAGATAGAGATGCCGCAATGCTTATGGGAATTAATGTTAATGCTACAATTTCTCTTACATTTGCAATTGGTTCGGGATTGGCGGCTGTGGCAGGTGCATTGCTCTGCAGCTCATATCCTTCACTTACACCATATACAGGTTCAATGCCTGGTATAAAAGCGTTTACTGCTGCTGTATTTGGAGGAATTGGTTCTATTCCTGGAGCACTTGTGGGGGGATTGCTTCTTGGTGTAATTGAAATTATCGCAAAGGCATATATTTCAAGCCAATTATCTGATGCTATTGTGTTTGCGGTACTTATTATAGTTTTACTAGTTAAGCCTACAGGTATCTTAGGCAAGCAGATTAAAGAGAAAGTGTAGGTGGGAGAAATGAAGAAATTAAATAAATCTACACAGAAATTATTAATTACAATATCTGTAATTGTTGTTTTATATATAATAATCGGAATTATGGATGGTACAGGAAATCTTAGTTCCTTAATGAAGGGACTTTTAGTTCCAGTATGTGCTTATTCATTGGTTGCAGTTGGTCTTAATCTTTGCGTTGGATATCTTGGAGAATTGTCTCTTGGACATGCGGGTTTCATGTGCGTGGGGGCTTTTGCTTCTGCCTTCTTTTCCAAGACTTTTGTGGATATTATTCCAGATGGTCCGCGTTTTTTATTAGCTTTAATAATAGGAACTGTAAGTGCAGCGTTATTTGGATTTTTGATTGCTATTCCAGTACTAAGACTTAGTGGAGACTATTTAGCAATCGTAACACTTGCATTTGGTGAGATTATTAAAAATGTAATTACAGTGCTATATGTGGGCGTTGATTCAAATGGAGTACATGCTTCAATAAAGGATATGATGTCACTTGGAATGGAGCCAACAGGTAAAGTTATCTTAAATGGTGCACAGGGAATTACTGGAACACCTAGACAGTCTACATTCACTATTTCAGTAATCTTATTAGTATTGGCCTTAGTTGTTGTTCATAATTTCGTTAATTCAAGAACAGGACGAGCAGTAATGGCAATTAGAGATAATCAAATTGCAGCAGAAACTGTTGGACTTCCAATTGTAAAATACAAGTTAATTGCATTTACATTATCAGCAGCTATCGCAGGAGTTGGCGGAGTTTTGTATGCTCACAATATAAATATGTTAGTTGCTAATACAAACAACTTTGGGTATAACATGTCAATTATGATTCTTGTATATGTAGTACTTGGCGGAATAGGTAATATGTCGGGTTCGGTAATTGCAGCAGTAGTACTAACATTGTTACCTGAGTTACTTAGAGAATTACAGACTTATAGAATGCTTATCTATTCTATCGTGCTTATTTTATTAATGCTTGTAAATTGGGCACCATCGATACTTGAATTTAGAAGAAAGCACGGATTAACAACTAGCGCTTTTGTAGAAAGATTCAAAAAGACAAAGGAGGTGCAGTAATGAGCTTACTAGAAGTAACAAATCTTGGCATTTCCTTTGGTGGCCTTAGGGCGGTAGATGACTTTAATTTACAAATCGAAAGAGGGGAACTCTACGGTTTGATTGGTCCAAATGGAGCAGGCAAGACTACGGTTTTTAATATGCTTACAGGAATTTATAAGCCTACTGATGGAAAAATGTATCTTGATGGTAAAGATATTACAGGTAAGAAGACTGCTGATATTAATAAGAGTGGTATAGCAAGAACTTTTCAAAATATAAGACTTTTCGGTGATCAATCTGTTCTAGATAATGTAAAAATTGGATTACATAATTCATTTGAATATGGTACTGCAACAGGAATATTTAGACTTCCAAAATATTTTGGTACTGAAAAGGAAATGGATAAAAAAGCTATGGAGCTTTTAGAGGTATTTAGTCTTGATTCAAAGGCTGAAGTCTTAGCATCTAATCTTCCATATGGTAAACAAAGAGAATTAGAGATTGCTAGAGCTCTTGCTACAAATCCAAAGCTCTTGTTGTTGGATGAACCTGCCGCAGGTATGAACCCAAATGAGACAAAAGATTTGATGGATACAATTGCTCTTATCAGAAAAGAGTTTAATGCAACGATACTTTTGATTGAGCATGATATGAAACTTGTATCTGGAATATGTGAGAAGCTTACAGTGCTCAATTTTGGTAGAGTTCTGGCCCAGGGTAATACCACAGAGGTATTAAATAATCCGGAAGTTATTAAAGCTTACTTAGGAGAATAGCATGTTAGAAGTAAAAGATTTAGTAGTAAACTACGGAGTAATACAGGCTCTTAAAGGTATAAGTTTTGAGGTCAATGCAGGTGAAGTCATTGCCTTAATTGGAGCGAATGGGGCCGGAAAAACAACTACATTACAGACAATATCCGGAATGTTGGCTCCGAAGTCAGGGCAGGTATTGCTAAATGGTGTAGATATTACAAAGGTACCAGGCCATAAGATTGTTTCTATGGGAATGGCTCATGTTCCGGAAGGTAGAAGAGTTTTTCCAGGTTTAACAGTGCTTGAAAACTTGAAAATGGGGGCTTATACTAGAGGTAGCAAGACAGAAATCGCGGATACGTTTGAGCGAGTTTATGAGAGCTTCCCTAGACTAAAAGAACGTGAGAATCAGCTGGCAGGAACACTATCTGGTGGTGAACAGCAGATGCTTGCTATGGGGCGAGCACTTATGAGTAAACCCAATATTATTTTGATGGATGAGCCTTCAATGGGATTATCACCAATTTATGTTGATGAAATATTCAAGATTATCCAGTCGATTTCTGAAGCAGGCACTACAGTACTTTTGGTAGAACAGAATGCAAAAAAAGCGCTTGCTATCGCAGATAGAGCATATGTACTCGAGACAGGTAATATAGTTCTCTCAGGAGATGCAAAGCTTTTAATGAATGATGATTCTATCAAAAAGGCGTATCTAGGAGAATAGGGAGGTTTCATCATGGGGGATGAAAAGAAGCTAGTCATCAGTATTGCAAGAAGTTATGGCTCTGGAGGTCTTACGCTAGCTAAGAAGCTTGGAAAGGAATTGGGGCTTCCTGTTTATGACCGAGAAATTTTGAGAATGGCGTCTGATCAGAGTGGTATCAATGAGGAAATGTTCGGGGAAGTTGATGAGCATATCAGAAAGATATTCCTTTCTGCCAAGGCAAGATATAAGGGGATGCCATTGACGCCTGAGTATGCGGCATTCACATCAGATGATAATTTGTTTGAGCTTCAGGCTGATGTTATTAAGAGAATTGCAAATACTCAGAGTTGTATAATAGTAGGAAGATGTGCCGACTATATTCTTAAGGATAGAGCTTATGTGCTTTCTCTATTTTTCTATGCATCAGAAGAAGATTGTTTGGAGAGACTTCGCAAACAAGTTAGTGGTACTGACGAAGAATTGCTTAAGAGAATGCACGCAATTGACAAACATAGGGCTGAGTATTACAAGTATTACACAGGTCATGATTGGAATGATGCAAGAAATTATGATTTTTGCCTAGATACAGGCGTGATGGATTATGATAAACTAATAGAAGTTGTTAAATCCTACATAGAAATAAAAAACAGATAAATTAGTAGGCTGGGTAAATACTTACCCAGCCTATTTAGAGGTTTGAAATGAATTTAAAAGTATTAAAAACACTTGAGTACGACAAAATCATAGCTAGACTTTCAGAGTTAGCAACTTGTGAATCTGGAAAAATCAGATGTAGTCAGCTGCTCCCAATTAATGATAAAGAGGAAATCGAGGTACTGCAGAAAGAGACTGCTTGTGCCTTCAATCGTCTTATTAAGGTTGGAGATATAAGCGCCAGTGGTACTACAGATCTAAGACCATCATTAAAAAGACTTGAGCTAGGATCATCTTTAAGTATAGAGGAGATATTGGCAGTAGCATCAGTTTTGGAGGTTACAAAAAGAGTTGCTGCTTATGGAAAACAATTAGAGGAAGAGGATGCACTAAGTTTTTATTTTAATGGACTGTCACCAGAGGTTGCTATATTAAATGAAATTCGTAGATGCATCATTGATGAAGAGACGATTGCAGATGATGCGAGCACAGCACTATATGAAATAAGACGTGGCATGCAGCGCACTAATGAAAAAATAAAGAGTGTAATGAATGCAATGCTAAATAATTCTACAACACGAGGATATTTGCAAGAGCCCGTTGTTACAGTGCGCCAGGGGCGTTTCTGCCTACCAGTTCGTTCGGATTATAAATCTAGAGTCCCTGGTATGGTTCATGATCAGTCGTCAACAGGTTCGACATTTTTTATTGAGCCGATGCAGGCAGTTGATTTAAATAATGAGTTAAGAGAGCTGCAGGTTAGAGAGCAAGATGAGATTGAAAGAATTCTTGCAAATATTTCTAATAGAATAGCGGAATCGGCTGAAGGTATAATTAGAAATTTTGAGTTATTGACTGAAATAGATTTCATCTTGGCAAAGGGCAGATACGCTGTAGAGTTAAATGCTACAAGTCCAGAATTTAACACTGAGGGAATAATAAACCTTCGTGGGGCTAGACATCCTTTGCTGGACCCTAAAAAGGTAGTTGCTACTGATATTAAGCTGGGAGAAGACTATAATCTTCTCCTCGTCACTGGACCTAATACCGGTGGTAAAACCGTTTCCTTAAAGACTTGTGGATTACTTACATTAATGGCACAGGCCGGTCTGCATATTCCTGTAAAGGATAGAAGTAAAATCGCAGTATTTGATGATGTATATGCAGATATTGGGGATGAGCAGTCAATAGAGCAGTCACTATCCACATTTTCATCTCATATGGTTAATATTGTCCACATTTTAGAAGCAATTAATAGTGGAAATTATTCTCATGAGACAGAAGAGCAGCTCGCTAAAACAAAAAAAGATTTTGTTCATTCAAAGGTTATATATGGTAAAAACACAGAAGGCTCTGTTCCCCAGTTTTTAATTCTTATTGATGAGTTATGTGCTGGAACGGATCCAAAAGAAGGCGCGGCTCTTGCACAATCCATATTGGATAGATTGCATACATTAGATGTTCGCACAATGGCAACAACTCATTATTCGGAATTAAAAGTGTATGCTTTGTCTACAGAGGGTGTTGAAAATGCATCTTGTGAGTTTTCGCTTGAAACTTTAAGTCCAACTTATAGATTAATTATTGGTGTTCCTGGAAAATCTAACGCATTTGCAATTTCATCAAAGTTAGGAATTCCTAGTGAGTTAATTTCGGATGCAAAAGGCCGATTATCTGAAAAAGATAAGTCATTTGAAGATTTGATGGTGGATTTAGAACAAAAACGTCATGAGGTGGAAGAAAATGCAAGAAAAGCTGCATCAGATTTGGCTCTTGCGGAGAAGAAATTAGCAGATGCAACAGCTCGTGAAGAAAAAATAAAGACACAACGTGAAGAACTTATTAGACAAGCTCACGAAGATGCGGCGGCAATTTTGCAAGAGGCAAAAGATATTGCTGATGAAACGATTCGTGATTTTAATAAGTTTGGTAAAGGTAGCGGAAATATTTCTGCTATGGAGGCAAAACGTCAAGCGCTTGGAAAGAATATTAATAAATCCAAGAGTAAGGCCAAGGAAAAACAAGAGGTTCAAGAAAACCACAATGTTCCAACAAATCTTCATATAGGCGACAAAGTGAAGGTGTTATCAATGAATATTACTGGAAATGTTTGCTCACTTCCGAATGGAAAAGGAGATTTGACTGTCCAAATGGGAATTATGAAATCGACAGTAAATATAAAAGATTTGATTCTCATCGAAGAAGAAGATAAATTTATTCCTAAGAAGGGTACAAGAGTCAAGAACATGACTTATGGCGGATTTAATAAAGCAGCATCTATTTCACCAGAGATTAATCTATTAGGATGTACAGTGGATGAAGGTATTGCAAAGCTAGAAAAATATTTGGATGACGCCTATATTAGTCATTTAACATCAGTGCGTGTTGTGCATGGAAAGGGAACAGGTGCCCTTAGAAAAGGGGTGCACCAATATTTGAAGAAGTGTAAAAACGTAGCCGATTTCCATCTTGGAGAATTCGGTGAAGGCGACGCAGGTGTAACCATCGTGTCTTTTAAATAAAAAATAAGACCTCCCAGTTACGGCTACAAGCCTGAGCGTCTCTCCGTTCATCGGAAATGATTCACTTGAGAGACCTCAGAGCTTGATGCCTACTGGGAGGTTTTTTTTGTATTTAAACACCGTTATTTATAATCGCAAATACTCCAGGCCTTTTAAGACTTCTTCAGGTACGGTGCCACCGATTTTTTCGACTTTGTCTATTTGGGTCTTTAGATGGTTCACCGCCTGAGCTGTTTTTACTTCGTGCCTAGAAAGTACCTGCTCATACATAGGATGGCTTGAGACTTTTGCACGGTAGGCTTTTGAGAAAGTGCAGTATTTATTTAAAATATTTCGTTCAGCCTTATTTAAACGTATACTTCCTTGAGCCTCAAAGTTAATCCATATAGTATATTGTTTTGTGAAAGCCTCTCGCATGTTGTTGCGAGATGACTTTAGAAGAGTCTTAACCTTTTCTTTATTCTCGGCTGATAAATCTTTATTCTTCCTATAGAAGGTGAAATAATCATAAAAATCAGAAGTAAGACATTCGCTTCCTATATCATTCCAACGCGGACCTTGCTCTTTTCGGCAGATTTCCCATCTAAACGCACCACAGCAGTAAATCATGAGTTTATCTAAGTCATCAAAGGTAAATAATGGAAAGACAAAACGGCCGGGGCTATCGACTTTAATACCACCGCATTCTTGCCACATCATTGCACGCATACCGCAGTTTGGAAGGAGAATGATATCAGGTTGAACTCGCTTTGGGTATGCCTCACTTTTTACATTTGCTTCCATATCTGTAAAGAAGGCTTCGCGTAGGAAAATACCATAATCAATGGATTCAATTTTATCCATAGCTTCTTGGAGTTTGGTGGAGGTTAGAAGCATTCTCATTACTTCACCACCAAAATCCTCTTTTGTAAGAACTGGGCAGAAGGATGACATCTTTCCAGATGTAGTTCTATTTGCTGAAATAAAAAAGTTGTTAATTTCGAATTTGACCTTTTGTTCTTGATCGTTCATCCATTCAGCCATATCTGCTTCTGCGATATTTCCAGCCTTGCGTTCCTCCAATACGAATCCACGATAATCTAAATCCAGTTCGTTTCTACTTGGTTCACGTTCACCAGCATAAACAGCTCTGAGCCAAGAGTAGATTGTAAAGCAATGATCAGTTTGGCAAAGTGTATCCAACCGTTCTACTAGATCAGCTAATTCATTTGTGATTTCGTCGCCTACTGCATTGTAGTCGATATAGCCAAAATTCAAAAACATGAGAATAATGGTATCTAGTTCACCACCATAGGCTTCAAATTCCAAAGCCCTGAAGAAAGTTTTGAGGTAAATCTCATAAAATAAATCTACAGCTTTTTTACGAATTCTACGCTCATTATCTTCTTTGCCTTCTCTATCATCGAGAGCCAAGAAGTCGTCTAACTGTTGGCGGTATTCCGCTGTTTTATCTTCATCAATTTCTGCAAACTCGCATATATGCTCAAAAGTTTGAGTAAACTCAGCCTGCTTTTGCATCTTTGCTTCATCGAAAGCAGCAGCACTAGCAGCAAAATCATGGGTGTCGTACTCGGTCCAACGTTTTTTTATCAATGCTTTGTCATAGAGGCCACTTTGGGAAATATATTTATAAAGCATTTTCATTAGCTTAATAATATTTTCTTGAGCAGCACCACGTTGGGCAGCGTAGAGTCGAAGATTGTATATTAACTCAAACATATCGCCACGGTCGGAGGATAGTAATATAGATGAAAACTCATCTAAGTAGAAGCCAATGATTTCAATACATTCAATAGCTCGACTCATGTAACCGCAACTAATGCCAATTACACCATTTACGATTTCAGTGCGCTTACCGTATATATTCTCAATTTCTTTATTGTCAACAGAATTGAGACTGTCAATATAGTCGTGTTCCCATTTCAGAATTTCATTTTTTAATGTCAAAGGCTCTAATTCCTCAAGCAAAGGAAGTTCTACAGGGGTCATGCCAACGGCTCGACATTGTTTGCGATATTCTCCATATATTCCGTTGCAATAGTCAAAATAATCATCAACAAGTTTCTTGTATTTATCATATATCTTGAAAACATCACGACATTGCCTGAAAGCGCCCTTGGCAAATCCAAAAATATAGACGGGTTGTGCTTGGAAAATAGTGTCAAAATCAGTCATAGACGTGTAAGGACATTTGATAACTGTTGCATCCTCATAAACTGAATAATCCGCCTCGTATTCATGGTTTAAAGCATCTGATAAGCCAGCAACTGTACCGGGGCCAAGAATAATTTCCTGTCCTTTCCAAATCTGCTGGATAGAGCCGCTGATGACAACATAGAGGGTATCAACAGGATCACCTACATTTATTAACTTTTTGCCTTTTTCGATGGTAATAGGTTCCAATTTTTCTCCTTTAAAATACACATAATAACCCACTTTTTATATAAATAATTATAGAAATGTCTGAAAATTATGTCAATTGAATACATGTTGTTCACAGAAAATTAAAAGACAAATGAGGAAATATGGAAAAAAGATGTTGACATACTTCATCTGTCGTAGTATATTTACTTCAACAGATGAAGTACTACGACTAATGGAGTATAACGATAGTCGTAGTAAAGCATATTTCTAAGGAGGCAAAGATGGCAACCATTAGTAGTGATGTTATTCGAGGCTACAATGATACCATGATTCTCAGTATTCTCATTAAAGAGCCATCCTATGGTTATGAGATTTCAAAACAGATAAAAAAAATAACTGATGAAAAATACGTAATCAAAGAAACAACTCTTTATTCGGCCTTCACAAGAATGGAGAAGAACGGATACATAGAATCATTTGTAGCTGACCCGGATCCCGAGGGAAACGGAAAAAAAAGGACCTATTATCGTGTTACTGATAGTGGGAGAGATTTTTACAACACGAAATGTGAAGAGTGGGAACTGACAAAAGAGGTAATTGAAAGATTTATATAATAGTAGGAGAAGATATATGGAAACAATAAGAAATTATCTAGAGGCAATGTTTGCTAACATGACAAACACACCAGAGGTAAAAAAGGCAAAAGCTGAATTATTGCAGATGATGGAGGATAAATATAATGAGCTAATTGCTGATGGCGTTAGCGAAAATGAAGCTGTGGGCACTGTGATTTCTGAGTTTGGAAATCTAGATGAGTTGGCACAGGAGCTTGGCCTTGAAAAGGAAGTAGAGGAAGTTCGCGAAAGAGAACAGACTGATAAGAGAAGGTTTGTATCTTTAGAAGAGGTGCAAGAATATCTAGAATGTAAAGTTACAGCTGCAAAAAGAGTGGCTTTGGGAGTATTCTTATGCATAGTAAGTGTGATTCCGCCGATGATATGTGAGTTCTTTTATCGATCAAAAGCAGATTTTGGTCCAGCTCTAATGTTTGTATTCATTGCTGTTGCGGTTGGATTGTTCATTAGCACTAGTTTTTTAACAAAGGAGTGGGATTATCTTAAAAAAGGAAAATGTAAAATTGATATTCAGACAGCAAACTATGTAAAAGGACAGCAACAAAGCTTCAAAAAGACATCGACTCTATGTCATACAATAGGAGTAGCACTTTGCATTCTTTCTGTTGTACCAAGTATGATTGCAGAGGTAATCGTTGGTCCATCATTATTGTTCGTATTTGTTGGTGTTGGTGTGTTTTTGATTGTATATGCTAGCATAATAGGTGGCAGTTATGAAGAGGTTCTAATAATAAATGATGCAAAAACACTAAGCGGAGCGTATGGTTATGAGGGAACGAAAAGAGTGAAAAATAGAAAGCTGAACAAAGCCCTTTGGCTTGTATTAATTATCTTACTTATCGTATGGGCATGTGAGCATTTATTATGGATATTCCCATTTAGTGCTGGAAAGACAATATCGGATTCTAAGTCTTTTGGTGATGTTGAATTATCAAATGTCGAAATTGATTTGGCAGTGGCTGATTTGACAATCGAATATGGCCATGAACTTGCTGTAGATTATGAATTTCCTTCAAAGCTAGAGCCTACTGTAACGTATGAAAACGGAAAACTTATAATCAAACAATCGAGCAAGTCAAATGTAAATCCGCTCAAGGGTTGTAAAATGAATGTTACAATACCGGCAAATACTGAATTAGATAATTTTAATATTTTGGTTGATCTTGGTGATTTAAATATAGTTGATGTTAATGCAGTTAACATGACAGTAGAGGCAAGCTGTGGTGATGTTGATATGAGCCAAATTAACTCGGATAATGCCAAATTTATTTTGAACGTAGGCGATTTAGATATTAATGATTCTGAGTTTGAAAAAGTATTTATATCTTGTGATGTTGGTGATGTTGATATGGAAGCTGAGTTTGCAGCATTAGATGCAGAATGCAATGTAGGCGATTTAGATGTTATAACAAACAGCAACTTAAATACTGCAGATGTAAAAATTGAATGTGATTTAGGTGACGCTACGGTAAATGGTAAAAAGTGGTAATTAAATATTGCGAAAGGCTATTTAAAGTTTTATTATATCTTTCGAAAGAATTTGGGGACAATAAGGGTGAGAGAGATGAAAGATATTGATAAGACAAAGCTTTTAACAAAAGTAATATTTAATGAATATCCGCTATTGATACTGGGAAATCTTACTCAGAATACATACAGTTTTCTAACTTACGAAGATTTTTCTTCAACTAAATGTGCGGCAGCAGGTTCCTTTGACGAGCTTATTAAATCAGGAGCCGAAACGATGCACGATATGGATCGCGAAATTTTTAAGAAAACATTTTCACGAGAAAACCTGCTAAAAGAATTCGAGGCAGGCAAGGATAAAGTTGTGATTAGAGTTTTCCAGAATGGCGATGACGGTGTACTTCGTAAAGTGGAGATTACTGATTATTTTGTGCAAGATGATGCTAGTGACGATGTTCTTGTAGTATCGTTTAACAGAAATATATAATGACATTATGGACACTTCCGACGATATTGTCGGAGGTGTTTTTTGTTAGAAATCTACAAAAGTAAGGAGGAGAAAATTTGTAGAATATACCACAAGTTTCATTTGGCTTACTATCTACTGAAATGTTATATTAAATTTATATGGTAAACATGTAGAAGGAGGTATTTCAATGGCAGAAAATAAGTACGTTGGAACAAAAACAGAGCAGAACTTGCTCGAGGCATTTGCTGGTGAATCAATGGCTAGAAATAAGTACACATATTTTGCATCTGTTGCAAAAAAAGCAGGATATGAGCAGATTGCAGCATTATTCTTAAAGACAGCTGATAATGAGAAAGAACATGCAAAACTCTGGTTTAAAGCACTTGGTGGAGTGGGAACAACTGAGGAGAATCTTCTTGCGGCAGCAGAAGGCGAGAATGCAGAGTGGACCGATATGTATGAACGCATGGCAAAGGATGCAGATGAAGAAGGCTTTCATGAATTGGCTGAGCAATTTAGAGGCGTGGCAGCCATTGAAAAAGAACATGAAGAACGATATCGTAAACTCCTTAATAACGTTAAAGCTATGGAAGTATTTAAAAAAGCTGGTGTAACTATGTGGGAATGCCGAAATTGCGGACATATCGTTGTTGGAACAGAAGCTCCTGAAGTTTGCCCAGTTTGTAAACATCCAAAAGCTTATTTTGAGGTAAGAGCAGAGAATTATTAAAAAGATTTTGTGGAATAATAACCTCCGATTCTATAGATAGAGTCGGAGGTTTTGTTGTATACGTTCATTGATTATCTTGGATGATTTTCGTATAATTAGATAAGATTTTGCAGTTTACTGCAGTGTCCTACGGGGCTTAGATTGGAGAATATTTTTGAAGTACATTAACACACTAAAAGAGGGAGACAGAGGTACAGAGACATACCTTTGCAAGAAAAAGACACAAGGCATTTCAAAGACAGGAAAGGCGTTTGAATCACTTACATTATGTGATAAAACCGGTACAATTGAGGCAAAGATTTGGGATGTTGATTCTGAGGGAATCAGCGATTACGACGAGCTTGATTTCATCACAGTTACTGGTGATATAACAAGCTGGAATGGTGCGCTACAATTCAATATAAAGAGGCTCCGTAAAGCAAATGCGGGCGAATTTGAAATATCTGATTACATTCCATCCAGCAAAAAAGATATAAATGTAATGTGGTCTGATTTGATTAAGCTTATCAATTCAGTTAAGACACCATATTTCAAAAAATTACTTAATAAATACTTTGTTGAAGATAAAAGCTTTATTGAGGAGTTCAAGTCACATTCTGCAGCAAAGTCTGTTCATCATGGTTTTACAGGTGGACTTTTAGAGCATACTCTATCAGTAGCAACAAATTGCGATTTTTTCAGTGGACAGTATCCATTTTTAGATAGAGATTTGCTCATTACAGCAGCAATTTTCCATGATATAGGCAAGGTTAAAGAACTTTCAGAGTTTCCAAGAAATGACTACACTGATGAAGGCCAGCTTTTAGGACATATCTATGTTGGCGCAAATATGATTGATAGAACTATTGATACAATCGAGGGGTTTCCAGAGGTAAAGAGAAAAGAACTTATTCACTGTATTCTTTCTCATCATGGAGAGCTTGAGTTTGGTTCACCAAAGAAGCCTGCTATTGCTGAGGCAATTGCGCTCTCATTTGCCGATAATCTTGACGCAAAGCTGGAAACAATTTACGAGGCACTAGAGAATGTTGAGGAAAACAATTTAACATGGCAGGGATTTAATCGCTTGTTAGATTCAAATATCCGTAGAACAGGAAAAAATTAATGAATAAAAATGATATTGTAAGACTTACAATTGAAGATATGTCCCTTGAAGGGGCTGGAATTGGTCACACTGATGGTGTGACCATTTTTGTCAAAGACGCCGTGGTAGGTGACGTTTGTGATGTAATTATAACGAAGGTCAAAAAAACATATTGCTTTGCAGCGTTAAAAGATGTGGTGGAGCCTAGTTTGTTTAGAACAGAACCGGACTGTCCGAATGCAAGGCAGTGTGGTGGTTGCCAAATAATGCAGGTTTCTTACGAAAAACAACTTGAGATTAAGGATAATATTGTTGCAAATAATCTGGCTAAAATTGGAGGGTACGACCGTTCATTTGTAGATTCAATTCGCGAGCCGATTCTAGGAATGACGGAGCCACTTCGTTATCGTAATAAGGCGCAGGTGCCAATAGGTATAGATAAAGAAGGACAGATTATTGCTGGATTCTATGGTGCTAGGAGTCATAGAATTGTACCTAGCAATGATTGCAAGATATGCTCTAAAAAGAGTATGGATATTGTACATGCAGTAATAAACTACATGAATGAAAATGGCGTCACAGTATATGATGAAAACAGTGGCAAGGGATTGATTCGCCATGTGCTTGTCCGTGAGGGCAAGGCTACTGGGGAGACAATGGTTTGTATTGTTGCAAATGGAGATAGGATTCCAGAGGTTGATTCGTTGATATCTCATGTAAAGCTGGTAGAGCCAACCCTTGCATCGCTAGTGTTGAACATTAATACTAGACGCGATAATGTCATTATGGGATTCGAAACTCGAGTTTTATACGGCAAGGATGCTATCAGAGATACAATCACACTTACTAATGGAGATACTATTGTTTTCGATATTAGTGCCAATTCCTTTTATCAAGTAAACCATGATCAGATGGAGCGGTTATATAGCAAAGCCTTGGAGTACGCTGATTTACATGGTACCGAGGATGTTTGGGATTTATATTGTGGCATTGGAACAATATCCCTGTCTATGGCAAAGCATGCTGGCCGAGTAATTGGAATCGAAGTAGTACCACAGGCTATAGATAATGCAAAGGCAAATGCAAAGCTAAACGGATTGAATAATACGGAGTTCTACTGCGGTGAAGCCGAAGTAGTTCTCCCTGAAATCTATGAGAAAATGTCTCGCCCTGATGTAATTATGGTAGATCCTCCAAGAAAAGGATGTGATACAGTAGCCCTAGACACAATGGTAAAAATGCAGCCAACAAGAATTGTTTATGTGAGCTGCGACAGTGCAACTCTTGCTCGTGATTTGAAATATCTCGAGGAAAGAGGATATCATTTGCAAAAATATACTGTGTGTGATCAGTTTGGACACACCATGCATACGGAGACGGTTTGTTATCTAAATAGAGAATAAGTACAAAGCACAAGAAGATGCTATTTAGCGGTTTCTTGTGCTTTGTCTTGTTTCACAAAAGTTTCACACAAAAGGTGTGAAAAAGTAAAAATATTCTGATAAATTGTAGTTGATGATTATGTACATTAAGGGGGAATGTTTAATAATTAGGGGTATTTGAGGTAGTACAGTATGGCCAAAGCTAAAGAGCGAAGACAAAGCAAAAACACATTAGTGCGCAGCTATTGATAGTACTAGTGCCGCTAGTTATTGTTGCACTTTCAATCGTAGCATTTATTCTCGCTACTCAGGCCAAAAATGTTATCGAGCGTGAGGCAACTAGTGGATTGCTACAGGAAACGAAGGCTAATACTAACAGCATTGCAACCACAGCACAGGGAATAAAGTTTTATTATGATGGTATTGCAGATATTATTGAGACCTCAACCTACGAGTCAGATGATGAAATAGTCATTGACTTGGCACTCTCAATGGGAAAATATGAGGGAATTATTACTGATGCGTATATTGGCTTGTCAAATAAGCAGTTCTTTGATGGCTCTGGATGGGTACCAGATTCAGATTATGACCCTACAAGCCGTTCTTGGTATCAAAGTGGTGAAAATGAGGCAGAGATGACTATTGGGCCACCAAGTTTGGATTTGACAACAGGCGCAATGGTTTCAATTGGTTCCCGCTCAATAACACTTAAGGATGGACGTAAGGGTGTTATGTCAATTGATATTACACTTGCAAGATTCTCAGAACAGGTTAGTGGATATACTCCTGGAGAAAAAGGTTCTAGTATTTGCTTTGATTGAACCACTATTTTAGGTTCAGTTGAGTCTGAGTATGTTGGTACTGACGTATCAGAGCATACTGACGATGAATTCCTTCAAAGAATATCATCAGAGGTTGTTGCAGGCACAACAGAAACTGTAGTCACAATGAAGGGAAACTATGGAAGACCTTGTTACAACAGCTCGTGATGGGCAACGCGACATGGAAGCCGTTCAGAGTGGTATGACTAGTGTTGCACAGTCTATGAAGGAGATGAACGAGGTGGTTAGCAACGTAGATGCATCTGCTAAGCAGATTGACTCTATTGTTGATATGATTAATTCGACTTCTAGTCAAACGAATTTGCTTTCACTTAACGCATCTATAGAAGCTGCAAGAGCTGGTGAGGCTGGACGAGGATTTGCCGTAGTTGCAGATGAAATTGGTGCATTGGCTCAGAATTCAGCCGAAAGTACACAGCAGATTTCCGCAATCATTAAAGAAATTACAGCCCAGATAGCTGAGCTTTCTCAAAAAGCAGAGTCCAATGTTGAAGAAATCAACACGAGTATGGAGTCAGTCAACACAGCAGGCGAGACATTTGAGAAGATATTTAGAAGCCTGGATGCAGCAAGCGAAACAGTAGGAGAAATGATCGACAAGATTGGTAGCGTTGATGAAATTGCTACTTCAATGGCTGCTATTTCAGAAGAGCAATCAGCTAGTACCGAAGAGGTTAGCTCAACTGCTAGTATACTTGCGGAGGGAGCAGAGCAGGTTGCAGAGAATTCACGCGGTGTAGACACCAGTGCAACAGCGGTGTCTGATTCATCAATTAGAATTGAAGACTTAATTAATATCTTCAAGGTATAAGGATGCCATGGGAATACTGAGTAAATATAAGGATGTAACAAAAGAAGAAAACGATAATATTCGTTTATACTTCAATAATTGCATTGAGACCATCAATGATAATAATTTATATATGTTACGAAAAGTGTGCATGTATATATCGATGATTTATGTAGGCATGTTAATTATTGGATTAACAGTACTGCCTGATTTGGAACTTTCTTGGCCTCATTTTTTGATCATTCCTTTAATGCTTGTGTATTTTAATATTAATTTATATGCAATTAAACACCGAGGAAATATTAGCACAGGAAAGACTGCTGCTATTTGTTGTTCTTTCTACTTTTGTTTAGGGGTGATTATAGCACTTCTCGACACGGTTGTAGCACCAGCAGGGCAAGCAATATGGATGCCAATAGCAGTGATATTACTTCCAGTCATGTTTATAGATAGAATATACAAATATGGATTTGAAGAATTTGTTGTTCTAGCAATTTTATTGGTGTGCTCATATATTTTCAAGGACAAGGAGAGATTTATTAGAGATGTGTATATCGCAATTTCTGCGTATGTAACTTCTATGCTCTCTGGACGAATAGTTCTTGTAATGAGAAGTAGAGAATCTTTAGCGATGGCAGAGGTCACGAGATTAAGTTCTCTAGATAAGCTAACGCATGTATTGAATAAAGGTGCACTTCTCCAGAAGATTGAGAATTATTTTTTGCAGAAACAGGCGGATGAACCATGTGCCATGTGCATAATTGATTTGGACGACTTTAAGCATGTAAATGATAATTTGGGGCATAATACAGGTGATTCACTTTTAGAGCAGGTTGGAAAGCTACTAAATGAAAATTTTAGAGCATATGATATCATAGGTCGTTATGGAGGGGATGAGTTTGTGGTTGTTATGCCTAGAATGGGGGATATTTCTATCCTTCAGTCTAGATGTAGGACATTGCAAATGTATATAAAAGAATTATATTTCGGAAATGAACAACCATTCACAGTGAGTATTGGTGCAGTAATTAGCAGGAATGTAAGAGATAGTTCAAAGGTCTTTGCAATGGCAGATAACGCTTTGTACAAATCAAAGATTCAGGGAAAGGATTATTGCACCACATGGATTTATGAGGAAGAAGATATCGATGAGCCTATCCTCATAAGTATTAGTAGTGAGGAGCATGAAGGAATAAAAAAATTAAAGGACGAGGAAGGAGAGAGATTTCATATTCTCACGGCTAATAATGATGAAGATGCACTTAAATATATTAGCCAATATGCTACCCAGATAAAGCTTATTCATCTGGAGATGAATGACGAGCTGGGATTGGGAGTGTTTGTATTAAAATACCTAAAAAGCAGAGAAGGATTTGCTAAAATTCCAGTTTTAGCGGTAGTTAAATCGGATAGGGCTGAAAAAACTGCGTTAGAGTTCAAAGCAGATAATGTAATCCGATTTGGTACTCCTGACGCAGTTTACAAAAAAGCTATAAATGAATTAATAGGAATGTGAAAAATAAGCTTCGGCGGCCAGTATTACTGTGTCGCCGTTTTTTAATTTAAGAGAATTAATTGGAATCATGGCCTCGCCATCTCTTAGAATAATTGCAGGAAGAAAGTGTTCAGGAACACCTATTTCTCCAATAGTCAAATTGTTCCAACAGTGTCCGTCGGTAATGTGCACAGTGAGCATATCAATATGTTCATCACTAGCAAAATTATTCATAAGCTTGAATTTTGTATACTGTTCAACGAATCCGGCACTTATGATACCTGTGGGGATAGCTACAACACCAACACCAAAGAAAGCGGTACAAATGGCCATTATTCTACCAGCGGTAGTTATGGGATAAATATCACCATAACCAACAGTTAATAAAGTTGAGACAGACCACCAGATTCCAGAAAAAGCATTTTCAAATACATATGGCTGAGCTGTATGCTCGGCATAGTAAACGCCGATTGAACTTGCAAGCATAAGAATTAATACAATAACAACCGAAGAGAGAATTTGATTCTTTTTTTCCTTTAATACGGAAAAAATAACAGCAAAGGAATCATACTGCCCGTTGATTCGGAAGAGATGAAAGATTCTTATGACACGTAATATTCTAAAAACAACGAAACCGGATAAATAGAAGAAAGGAAGGATTGTAAATAAATCCACAATGCCATCATAAGAAATAAGAAATTTGAGTATGGCTTTTGCTTTTGATTTTTCAGGATAGAGCAAATCGGCAGTCCAAATCCGAAGTGCGTACTCGATGCAGAAAATTATAATTGTAATCAATGCAATTGCATCAAGAAATGGAAAATAAGGAGACATATTATCGTATGTCTCCAAAACCATTACCATTATGTTAAGGATAATAACAGTTGATATGAAAATATCAAAAAATCGACTGACAAAATCATCCTTGTTTCCAATTTGTATAATGTTAAAAATGCGTTGTTTTCTCAAAACAATAAATCTCCCCCACGATATATTATTTAAGTGATAATCCGTAGTAACTAGCTATACCAGTAGCGTCTGCAATTCCTAATTCCTGATATTGTTCTGGAGTGCTAAGATGATTGGTTAAATCCGATTCATTTGTGCAAAAGGCGTGCTCTACGATGATGCAAGGAAAACCGGCTGTTTTAGATTGGTTTATAAGTGCGTAATAGTCTCTTGCAGAACCATCTGGGTAAGTACTTGATTCTGAATCACGAGTAACAATTCCAGTTCCATTAGGGCAAAGCTTCCAATCATTAATAGCTAGACCAGTCTGAACTAATTGAGTGAGAATTGATTGACCTAAGCCGTAGCCGGTTGTGCACATAGTTGGCTTATAGTTTGGATTTGGAATAATTACTTTTGAGCCATTTTGACTTGTATCAACATCCGGATCGTAGTCATTGTGAAGACTTATGAGAATGTTAGCGTTTACAGATTTTGCGTAGTTTACTCGTGAAGCAAGACATTCTGATTTAGAGTCAGGATTTGAACCGTATGGACATTCAAAGGTATAGCGTGTCATGTAAACGGTGACACCTGAATATTTCTCTAATTCCTGCTTACAATAGTATGCAATGTAAAGGTTAGCAATTTCTTCTTGAAATGAATTGTAGTGGCATCCGACATGTGCACTGTCATGACCAGGATCAAGGACTACTACGATATTCTTTGTTGAAGTGTTTGTTTTTGCATCTGAGATAACAGTGTTGCTTGAGACAGAAGAAAATATAGTCACAAGGCAGATGCTAGCGCAAAGAAGTTTTTTTAATATTGATTTCATATATTATGCTCCTAATTATTTATATGAATCATTCTAACATCACGGGCGTTTATTATCAAATTAATGGTTGACAATAGTTATATGAAGATGTAATATGTGCTCAACTTAATAAAAGATAGAGGTTGCGAGAAACATTAGTAATCTTATTGATGGGACAGGCCCATGTGATATGAGATAAAAGGGAATTTCGCCGAAAGAGGGCATCACCTGATGGTGTCTGTCTTGGGCATATGGTTAATAGCCATATGACTGTCATTCACTTAATGAATGGGGAGCTATCAATGAAATATATGTATCGACAGCTGACCATTTATTATGGTCAGCTTTTTTAATTGTTTAGGAGGATAAGAAATGAGTATTTTTACAGGTGCAGCTGTAGCTATCGTGACACCATTTAATGATGATTGTTCCATTAATTATGAGAAACTTGACAATTTAATTGAGTACCAAATTAAAAATAGCACGGATGCAATCGTAATTTGCGGCACAACAGGAGAGGCTTCGACACTATCTCATGAGGAACACATTGATGTTATTAAGCATTGTGTACAGACAGTAAATCACCGAGTTCCGGTAATTGCTGGAACAGGATCAAATAGTACGGAGACAGCTATATATCTTTCTCAAGAAGCAGAGAGAGCAGGTGCAGATGCGGTTCTATTAGTAACTCCGTACTACAACAAGGCTACACAGAACGGATTATATGTTCATTTCAAGGACACTGCAGACTCGATTAGTCTTCCTTGTATTTTGTATAATGTTCCATCTCGTACAGGCTGTAATATTCTTCCAGAAACAGCAGTAAAACTTGCAAAAGATGTTGAAAATATTGTGGCAATTAAGGAGGCATCGGGCAATATAAGTCAAATAGCAAAATTAATACAGCTTGCAGATGGATGCATTGATGTGTATTCAGGAAATGATGATCAGATTGTACCTATAATGTCCCTTGGCGGTCTTGGTGTAATTTCAGTACTTTCAAATGTTGCACCAAAGCAGACCCATGATTTGTGTCAAGCATGTTTAGATGGTGATTTTAAAACTGGGGCAAAGATGCAGTTTGACGCATTGCCACTTATTGATTCTTTATTCTGTGAGGTTAATCCTATTCCAGTTAAAAAGGCATTGAATCTCATGGGATTTGAGGCAGGACCTCTTAGAAAACCTCTTACAGAAATGGAAGAGACTCACGCAAATACTTTAAAGGAGAATATGAAAAACTATGGAATTTACTAATACAATTTGGTCACTATTGCCACCAATTATCGCTATTTTACTAGCGCTGATTACAAAAGAAGTATATTCGTCATTATTTCTTGGGATTGTAGCCGGTGGATTATTGTATTCAGGCTTTAATTTAACATTGGCAATGGAGCACATCTTTGTAGATGGAATGATAGGCCAGCTTTCTGATAGCTGGAATGTTGGTATTCTAGTGTTCCTCGTGGTGCTGGGAAGCATGGTAATGCTCATGAATAGAGCTGGAGGCTCGGCTGCTTTTGGAAAATGGGCTGTTTCTCATGTTAAAACAAAGGCGGGAGCACAGGTTGCCACAATAGTTCTTGGAATGCTTATTTTTATCGATGACTATTTTAACTGCCTTACAGTAGGTTCTGTTATGAGACCTGTTACTGATAAGCATGGTATCTCAAGAGAAAAGCTTGCATATCTTATTGATGCGACCGCAGCTCCTGTATGTATTATTGCCCCTATTTCTTCGTGGGCAGCAGCGGTAACTGGCTTCGTAGATGGAGCAAATGGATTGTCACTTTTTATCCGCGCAATTCCGTATAACTTCTACGCTTTGCTTACACTTGTAATGATGTTTACTATTACATATTTGAATTTTGATTATGGTTCAATGAATTTAGCTGAGTTAAATCACAGAGCCCAGTTAAAGGAAAAGAAGAAAAAAGATGCCGCATCGCTTACTGGTGCTGAGGATCAGCCACATCCTCCAGTTTCAGAAAAAGGAAAGGTTGCCCATTTAGTATTCCCAATTTTCTCATTAATTATTTGTTGTGTAATCGGAATGATTTATACTGGTGGCTTCTTCGAAGGTGCAAACTTTATAGATGCATTCTCAAATTCTGATGCTTCAGTAGGCCTAGTTTATGGTTCAGTTGCTGCACTTATTCTTACAATTATTAATTACTGTGTAACAAAGGTTCTTAGCTTTACAGAATGCATGAATGCGATTCCAGAAGGTTTCAAGAGTATGGTTCCTGCAATTTTAGTTTTGACATTTGCATGGACTCTTAAATCTATGACAGATTCTCTTGGAGCTGCTGACTACGTTGGTGGAATTGTTGCCAATATAGCAGATAATCATGCTCTTATGAGTTTGTTACCAGCACTTGTATTTCTTGTTGGTATCTTCCTTGCATTTGCGACAGGTACATCATGGGGAACATTTGGTATTCTTATTCCTATCGTAGTAAATGTATTTGGCGGTGATGTAAATAATGAACTTATGATTATTGCAATTTCTGCATGTATGGCAGGTGCTGTTTGTGGTGATCACTGTTCACCAATTTCTGATACGACTATTATGGCATCAGCTGGCGCTGACTGCGATCATATTAGTCATGTAAGTACACAGTTGCCATATGCGTTTACAGTAGCGGCTGTTTCTTTAGTTTCATACATAGTTTCTGGTTTTGTAAGAAATTGGGTAGTCTGCTTGATAGTAGGCATTGTACTTATGATTGGTACACTTCTAGTAATTAAAAAAGTTTCTAATAGGAAAGTAGAAGCATAATATAGTATAATCTCCTTAGATTTGTTCTAAGGAGATTTTTTTATGAAGAATATTAAATATTTAGTTTTAGATGTAGACGGCACACTAACAGATGGATGTGTATATATGGGTGAAGGTGGCGAGCTTTGTAAGGCATTCAATATTAAAGATGGCTATGGAATAGTGCATCAGGCGAAGCCAGCAGGAATTATTCCAATGATAATTACAGGAAGAACAAGTCAAATTGTTCTTAATAGATGTCGAGAGTTAGGAATTGATGAGTGCTACCAGGGAATTGGTGAGAAGCTTGGAAAGCTGAAAGAAGTACTTAATGATTCCGGAGCTAGTCTTAGTGACTGTGCTTATATGGGCGATGATTTAAATGATTTGGATGTAATGAATGCCATAAAAGCTGCTGGGGGATTAGTAGGATGTCCCGCTGATGCTGCTGAGGAAGTTATTGAAAATGCAGATTTTGTTTCAAAAAAAGATGGAGGCAGGGGATGCGTTAGAGAATTTATAGAGTGGTTATTAAAGTAGGATGAATACAAGCAAGATTGAAATTACAGGTACACAATTAAAACTAATAGCGATTATTACGATGTTTATTGACCACATTGGTGCAGGAATATTAGAAAATCGCGACATTTTAATGAAAGCAATTACCGCTGGTGTAGATTTGGAATATTATCTAAATTGCGATAAGATTTTACGCGGGATTGGAAGAATGGCATTCCCAATATATTGTTTTTTGCTTGTAGAGGGCTTCTTCCACACTAAGAGTAAAGTAAAGTATGCTTTAAGATTATTATTTATAGCTGTTATTTCCGAAATACCATTTGACATGCTCTTTAGAGATGACATCTTCTATATAAACTATAATAATGTTTTATGGGAATTATTATTAGGATTAGTAGTTTTATGTGGATTAGATTATGTAAATAGAAGAGAATTCTCATGCAATGAAACAATAATAGTTCCACTGCTAATGGTTATAATTGTATGTGCAGGTATGGCAGTAGGTTATTTCTTACATTTTGATTATGGATGGGCTGGAATTTGCTGTATAAGTGTAATGTACAAGTTATATGGATACACAAATCTAGATAGAGTCCGAGCATTTGGCATTGGGGTGTTAGTTTTAGCGTTATACAAGCATATAGAGGCTTCTGCATTCTTAATGTTAATACCTGTTTTTTATTACAAAGGCAGTAGGGGACGGGATTCACAGGCTATTCGAGCATTTTGTTATTTATTTTATCCCGTACATATTTTAATTTTGTACTTGATTAGAGTGGCAATCACGTGATAGAATATCGAAAGTTTGAGTATTTTTTCAAAGGGAGGAAAAAAATGAACACACACGAACCGATTAAAGACGTGTCGAAACTAGGCATACCTAAGACATTAATTTTAGGTCTCCAGCATTTATTTGCAATGTTTGGGGCAACTATTTTAGTTCCAATTCTCGTTAATAATTATTTCAATGGCGAAGGTCTTTCAATTCAAGTTACTTTATTTTTTGCCGGTCTTGGCACTTTATTTTTTCATCTTTGTTCAAAATTCAAAGTTCCAGCTTTCCTTGGTTCCTCATTTGCTTTTCTTGGAGGATTTCACACAGTTGCTAATTTAAATACTGGTATTTTTAAGAACATGACAATGGGCGAGAAGCTTCCATATGCATGCGGTGGTATTGTTGTTGCAGGTTCCTTATATTTAATTCTTGCAATTATCATTAAAATTGTTGGTATCAATAAGGTAATGAAGTATTTACCACCAGTTGTTACAGGTCCAATTATTATTTGTATCGGTCTTTCACTGGCTCCATCAGCTATACAGAATGCCTCGACAAATTGGCCACTTGCCATAATTGCACTTTCAGTTGTAATTATTTTCAATATCTGGGGCAAGGGATTATTTAAGATTTTACCTATCCTTATGGGTGTAGTTATTTCATATGTATGCGCACTTGTATTTAATGCATTAGGCTTTACAAATGCAGATGGAAGTGCAATCCTTGATTTTACAGCAGTTGGTGAAGCGGCATGGGTTGGATTGCCAGATTTCTTCATTTGCAAATTTAATATTTCAGCAATTTTAGTAATGGCGCCAATCGCAATTGCTACTATGATGGAACATATTGGAGATATGTCTGCTATATCTGCAACAGTTGGAGAAGACTTAGTGTCTGATCCTGGATTACACAGAACACTTATTGGTGATGGATTTGCAACAGCTCTTTCAGCATTCTTCGGTGGACCAGCTAACACAACATATGGTGAAAACACAGGTGTTCTTGAGCTTTCAAAGGTTCATGATCCAAAGGTAATCAGAATCGCAGCTTATTATGCAATCGTGCTTTCTTTTATTCCAAAGATGGCAGATATTATTGGTACAATGCCTAGTGCTATCGTAGGTGGAATAAGCTTTATGCTTTATGGTATGATTAGTGCAATAGGAATTAGAAATGTGGTTGAGAATCATGTTGATTTCACACATTCTAGAAATTTAATAATTGCAGCAGTAATATTGGTATGTGGACTTGGTTTTTCTGATGGTCTTACATTTACAGTAGGTTCTACAGATATTACACTTACAAGTCTTGCAATTGCTGCTATCGCAGGTGTAGTTCTCAATGCGATTATCCCTGGACGTGATTATGATTACGGAAATCCAGAGCCATATCGCTTTGATAAAGATGGTATTTAAAGCATATATTTATTCTGGACAGAATGAATATGTAGTGAAGCCCATTTCTGAAGGAAATTTTTAATGGGCTGAAATTCCTTAATCAATTCAATACTATAAAATAAAATAATCAGGAGGTATCTGATGGAAAAATTAGATAATGTTGTAGAGTTAACACATCCTTTACTTCAGCACAAAATTACAATGCTTAGAGACAAGAATACTGGTACTGCAGAGTTCCGTGCTCTTGTAGAAGAAATTGCTATGCTCGAGGCTTTCGAGGCGCTCAATGATTTACAGACAGTTGATATCGAGTGTGAGACTCCAATCGAGAAGTGTATGGCACCTGTTATTGCAGGTAGAAAAATGGCAATCGTGCCTATTCTTCGTGCAGGTCTTGGAATGGTTAATGGTATTCAGAGACTTGTACCTACAGCAAAGATTGGTCATATCGGTATGTACCGTGATGAGGAAACACACGAACCACATGAATATTATTGCAAGCTTCCTAGCCCAATCGAGGAAAGACTTATTGTTGTAACAGATCCTATGCTTGCAACAGGTGGTTCTGCTATTGATGCTATCGACCTTATTAAGCAGCACGGTGGTAAGAAGATTAAGTTCATGGCTATTATTGGTGCACCGGAAGGAGTTAGAGCACTTCATGAGGCTCATCCAGATGTGCAGATTTACATTGGACATATTGACCGTGAGTTGAATAAGGATGCTTACATTTGTCCAGGTCTTGGCGATGCAGGTGATAGAATTTTCGGTACAAAATAATTGAAATGATAAACGCGAGGTTTTAGAACCTCGCGTTTTTTATAGCTCGATAAAAGAAAGAATAACATCGTCGGGGGCTGTAATCTTTAATATTCTGTGATTAGTATATGGGTCAATAATATATTCGCCACCATCTACACCAGCTTTGGTGAGCCTCGATTTTATAATATCAAGATTTTCGTATGAGAATGTTATTTGTTGGTTAGGAATTGCCATGGTGCTGTTATTATGACAAAGGATTTCTAGCTGGGTTTTACCAATACGAAATAAGAAGTAGCATTCATTAGAATCTTGGGGGACAATGAGTTTGACTAATTGTAGTCCCATTTTCTTTGAATAAAAATCCCAAACCTGCTCTTCGTTAGAGGCCTCTATTGTCACGCGACGGATGTTAAGTTTTTTTGTAAAAGGAAAAAGAATGCCTCTTTTTGCAAGTTTTCTATATCTGCGATAATTTCTGTAGTCTTTTTTCCATTCAGGATTTGTAAGTCTGTATGCTCTAAAAATGAATAGAAAAATACCAATGGCTCCACCTAATGTGTTTGAAATAACATCTGAAGTGTCGTAAGAACCACGTTTTGTAAGTAATTGAAGATTCTCAATTGCAATAGAAATAACAAAAGAAGCAATTAACGGTCTTCGTATAGCATGAATTCTAAACCATCTAAATAAATATGGAAGCAAATAGCCCATAGGTATGAAAATCATTATATTGAGATAAAATTCAATGAATTCCTCGGCAGGTAACTCAATTCCTTGAAAAGTCATTGTAAATAGGCTAAAACCTGCATTTCGAACAACGTAGTTGGGATTTTCAGTTCTGACCAATAATACTAAGTATATTAATAGAAATAGATATACTAGGAAGGCACCAAAAAGCGCACCTCTTCGAACCCATTTAAAGAGGAGAGCTCGCTTTCCGGTGTTCAATCCACCTTGAAGACTTAAGCCGACCTTTTTACAGATTTTATTGTCGATAACTGGTAGAAGATGTGCCAGTATAAATGCTATTAATGTTGAAATTATAACAAGTAGCAGATTGGAAATCCAATTGTTTGCATATAAATCGTAAAAGCTATTTAATTCCACGAGAATCCCCCTTTCTCAAAGAATTGTATATTCAAAATTATACCAAACGATACTTGAATTGTGTTAGAATATGATTCAAAAGGAGAGCGTATTATGGATGGCAAAAAAATTGAACAAGAAATATTAGAAATTACAGAAGAATTAATTAAAGATTATAAATCTGATCGAGCAATCGACAAGATGGATACATATCATCAACCTAATAAGGATAGTATAATTGATATTACCAAAAAGCTTTTAAGAATAGTTTATCCTGGGTATTACCGTGATCACGTTTACAAGGTATATAACGTAGAAACAAATCTTAATACTATAATGGAAGATGTTGTATATAACTTGAATAAACAAATTTCTTTAATCCTATGTTATAGACCTGATTTTGATGGATGCTGCGAGGAAATTTGTACTACTAAGGCAGAAGAATTATCGCTGGCTTTTTTAAAGCGAATTCCACATGTGAGAGCGCTATTGGATACGGATTTGCAAGCTGCGTTTGATGGAGATCCAGCGGCAACAAGCATAGATGAGATTGTATTTGCTTATCCAGGAATATTAGCAATTACAATTTATAGACTTGCCCATGAACTTCATTTGCTTGGGGTACCAATTATTCCTCGCATAATGACTGAATATGCCCACTCTAATACTGGTATTGATATTCATCCAGGAGCCACAATAGGTGAGTATTTCTTTATTGATCATGGAACGGGAATTGTTATCGGTGAGACAACTGTGATTGGTAAGAATGTTAAAGTATATCAAGGTGTTACTCTTGGTGCGCTTTCCACTAGAGGCGGACAAACATTAAGAGGTGTTCGTAGACATCCAACAATAGAAGATAATGTTACAATTTATTCTAATGCTTCAATTCTTGGTGGTGATACAGTGATAGGACATGATTCAATAATTGGCGGTTCTACTTTTATTACAGAGTCAGTACCACCTGAATCTCGAATTTATTATGACGTTAAGCAACAATAGAAAATGAGCTCTCAAATTGCTGAGAGCTCATTCCTTTTTATATAGCATTACATATTTCAGCTGTCATTTTAGGTTTATTCATGCAATAAATGTGTATGTGACCCATACCGCATTTGCGAAGGTCTTTAATTTGGTTGATAGCATAATCTATGCCTGCTTTGCGCATATCTTCAGGAGAATCTCCATAACGAGCACAAATATCAGCAAGAGCTTTTGGAACAGAAGAACCTGCAAGTGTGACAGTTGAACCAATTTGTTTTGCAGAAGTAATTGGCATTATACCGGCAACGATTGGAACTGTAATTCCTGCCTTTTCCGCTCTTTCGACAAAACGATAAAAGTCTGAGTTATCAAAGAAGAGCTGAGAAATAAACATTTTTGCGCCCATGTCCTGTTTCATTTTCATGAATGCAAGATCAGAATCAATTGAAAGGGCCTCGGGATGTTTTTCAGGATAGCATGAAGCAGAAACATCAAGATTGGTCTTTTCGTTTAAGAAACGTATTAAATCTGTGGCATGTGGAAAGATTCGCTGCTCAAATTGTTCGTCAGACATATCACGTGGCTTATCGCCTCTGAGAGCAAGCACGTGGGATACGCCAACGTTTTGTAAATCAGTTGCAACCTCTAGAATATCATTTTCAGTAGAGCCTACGCAGGTCATATGAGCCATTGCATCAACTTTGAGTGTATTCTGAATATAAGATGCAATTTCAACAGTCTTCTTCGAACGACTTCCACCAGCACCATAAGTCACGCTAATGAAATCGGGATTGATAGTGGCCAATGAATCTAAAACTCTATAGCAATTTTCGAATTCATCATCTTTCTTTGGCGGAAAGACTTCAAAGGATAGAGAATAATCTCTATTTAACATTTCTTTAAACATATTCAAGTCCTTTCTATTGCAGTATTCACAGTAAATACACATTTTTGAAATAAAAAAATAGTATCATATTCTCTAGTGAAATAACAAGACAATTCTGCATGATAGTGCATAAAAAGATGGGAGAAAGCAATGTTACAGCAATTAAGGGGAGTATTTGCTAAATCTGGAAAGATGCAATTTCCAGAACATAGAGATTTGGTAAGGCAGCTAGGTGCAGATAGTATGGTTCTGCTCAAAAATAGCGGAATTCTTCCTTTGAATAGGGGGAAAATCGCTTTATTTGGAGCAGGGGCAGTTGATACTGTTTATTCAGGATTCTATTATAATTTCGTATATACGGACAAGAATGTCAGTGTAAAAGAGGGTCTCGAAAACTGTGGTTTTACATTTTCCACAGGTTCTTGGCTTGATAAAATGGAGAAATCTGTACGTCAAGCAGAGAAGTTAAATCGTAATTCTGACCAATCAAAAAGAAATCCATTGAACTTTCGAGAGGCAGAGGAAGTGCCTATTACTGTATCTGATATAGCAGAGTCTATTTTAGATACTGACACATGTGTATATGTCATTCGAAGGTCTCCTTGTTATGTGGAAAACAAGTTGGATTATCAATTATCAGAAGAAATATATGAGAATGTAAAGCTACTTTGTAGTTCATTTAAGTCAGTTATTTTGGTCTTAAATGGAGGAATGATAGAGCTTTCTGGAGTGGCTAGGATGAAAAATATCAAGGCAATTGTGTTGATGGGAATACCAGGGATGGAAGCGGGAAACTCATTGGCCGATGTCCTAACAGGTGTCGTTAATCCATCAGGCCGATTAACAGTGACATGGGCGAAAAAATACAAGGATTACTCCACATCTCATAATTCTTCAAGGCAAATAATAAAGAATGATGAAATTGACTATAAAGAAGGAATATTTGTCGGGTATAGATATTTTGATGCCTTTGATGTGACTCCGCTGTATCCTTTTGGATATGGACTAAGCTATACAGATTTTTCTATTGAACCAACATATTTTGAAGCTAGTTGGATGGCTATACTGATGCGTGTACGTGTCACAAATATAGGAAAATGCTCAGGGCGACAAGTGGTTCAATTATACTGTTCTCAGCCGGATGATAAATTGGAAATGCCATATCAGATATTGGTTAGTTTTGGTAAGACGGGAAAGCTTAAACCTGGTGAATCTGAAGAATTAACGCTTAAAGTTCCAATTATGGCAATGACTACATTTGATGAGGAATCTGCAGCATGGGTTGTTGAAGGTGGCACTCATCTGTTTAGAATTGGATGCAATTCCAGAAATACATCATTAGTAGCTAAATTAGAATTAGATAAGAGAACAATAATTAAACGGGTTGCGCCTGTAATGCAAGATTATAAGGATATGAATTTTATTGCTCCACCGCCAAGACTGTTGAGCGAAGATGGATGTGTTTATTCAGCATCTCTATCAAGCGCAGATTATAATTCGGAGAATAAAGAGGTAAAACCTGTTAGAGAGTTTAAAACATATATTCCAGAGGGAAGCAATTATTATTCATACGTGAATGAAAACAAGTATGAGATACCGTACAGAGCAAAAGAACGTATTGAGTACGTGAAGCCGTGCGGTAGCACAACATTCTTTGATGTTATAAAGGGTAAGATTTCCATAGAAGAATTTGTCTCATCACTTTCTCCGGAAATATTGGCTAGGTTAGCTGTTGGAGATGGTAGTGAATCAAAAATAGAAAGTGAGACAAGATTTAGTTTTGATTTCGACCTAGATAAAAAGAGGATAAATTATGCAGCTCAAACTACTTCTCAGTTTTCAACAACGTTAGGTATTCCGGGGGTGAGTTTTGCTGACGGTCCATCAGGACTTAGTTTAACTGATATTCCTTGCACATTATTCCCTTCTCCAATTAACATGGCTCAGACTTGGGATATGAGTGCCTTTGTACGAATGGGAAGAGCCTATGGACGCGAGATGGAGTTCTATGACGTTGATTACTGTTTGGCTCCGGCATTGAATATTATTAGAAATCCTATGAGGGTTAGGTCCTATGAGTTTTATGCTGAGGATCCAGTATTAGGTGGAGTCTTAGCAGCAGGATTTGTGACTGGTGTTAAAAGATACGAGGGGAGAAATGTAGTTCTAAAGAATTTACCAACATTTAATCAAGAGAACTATAAGATGGACGTAAATATAAATGTCAATACAAGAGCATTTGGGGAATTGTATCTTCGCTCATTTTCGATTTGCAAGTTTGCCAGTCAGCCAGGAGGACTACTAAGCACTGGAAATAGGATAAATGGAACATACGTTACTGCTCAAAGGGGAATAAACACAGATATTGTTCGTAATGACTGGGGATTTGATGGATTTGTTATGTCAGATTGGGGCTCTCATTCTGAAAAAACATATGATTTACATGCTGGATGCGATTTAATTATGCCAGGATATGATCCTGATAAGATTTTGGAAGGAATGATGGATGTGGCACCTGTCTTTGAAAAGGATGGCTATGTACAAATTGTTGACAGAGCCTATATGTATGACATTCCAATGATTCATTACGAGCAGTGGGGTTCCTTTTTGCTGGATAAGAATGGACCAGATGTTGTGGTCACGCAGGTTGCAGCAAATTGTCCTGTGAATCCACTTGTGTATAAGAGGCAACAAGAAGGACTGTGCAAAATAGAAGTTGATAATGAAGGCAATAAAAATATTACGTACTATGGAATAAACAGAGGTGCATATTTTGCGCTTGGTGAACTACAGAATGCAGTTATCCACTTATTAAATGAGATTAAGAATTCGGCATCTATGAAAAAACTAATGGAGCAGGCTACACTTAATCTATGATGTATATACTGCAAACACTTCAATGAAAATGTTTATTTAAAATTTGAACTCCCTCATATACAATACAATCAGCATAATTGTATATGGAGGGGGTTTTTATGTTAGCGAAAATATTTGCTATCGCTATTTTTGTAGCAATGTTTGGGTTTATTGTTTGGGATAGGTTTCCTAAACATTACGTAACACTTGGGTGTGGTGCGCTTACTAGTATTCTTGTTTTTGGTATAGGTTTACACAGCCGACAGGCATTCATCGATACGATAGCTGCGCGTGGTATATTTAAAAGAACATTTTGGTTTGTGGGAATGCACTCTCATGCCGATGAACAGGCATCGGGAATTAATTGGTCTACCATTATATTTTTATGGGGAATGATGGTAATGGTAGAAGGGATGGCAGAGGCTGGATTCTTTGATTGGCTATGCCTAAAAATTGCAAAACTTGCAAATTATGAACCAACGCGAATATTTGTATCCTTTATGGTATTGTCGTCGTTATTGGCTAATTTTATAGATTCTATTACGGTTATTCTATTTCTTGCAGCAGTTACAATTCGACTGGGCAGGACTCTAAAATTTAATCCAGTTCCAGTGATTATGGCGGAAATATTTTGTGCCAATCTAGGTGGAAGTGCCACTATGTGTGGAGACCCACCCAATATTATTATTGGAACATCGCTAGGATATTCCTTCGCTGATTTTGTTATGAATACAGGTATTATTGCCACTATTTCACTAGTAATAATTGTTGTCTATTTCTATATTACAATGCGTGGAAGGTTGCAAGATCCATCAGATAGGGTTGATCCAACTACTATTGATGTTGAACCTAAAATTGAGAATAAAAGAGAGTTTATTAATAGCTCAGTCATTTTTGTAATAGCAGTAGCTTTGCTTGTAACTCATGCCTTAACAGGTCTTACAGTGGCATTTATAGGAATTTTTATTGCTGTAATTACACTGGCTACTTCTGGTAGAAAATCAATAAAGCTATTAAAGCGAGTTGATTATCAGACATTACTATTTTTTATAGGTTTATTTGTGGTAGTTGGAGGCTTGGAACAAACAGGAACGCTTGAAGTAATAGCGCATGTTATAGAAAAAATATCAGGTGGTAATCCATACATTATAGTTGCTATTATCCTATGGCTTAGTGCAATTGCATCTGCATTTATAGATAATATACCATTTGCTGCAACCATGATTCCTGTAATTAGGACTCTAGCCGAAGTTACAGGGGTAGATTTGGCTACATTAGCATGGACTCTTGCAATTGGCACTGATATAGGTGGAAGTATGACTCCAATTGGTGCTAGTGCAAATGTAGTTGGTATTTCTACCGCTGGTAAGGAAGGTTATCCAATTAGCTGGGCTACATATTGTAAGGAATTGGTCCCTGGCACAATTATTGTATTAGTGATTTCTATGATTAATATTTATGTAAGATATTTGTAATTGTCAGATAGTTCGATTAAAATATAAGTAGAGATTACTGGAGGGGGATGCTATGGGGCAGTTTATTATTTCAGTAGGAAGAGAATACGGTAGTGGCGGGCATGAAATTGCCACCATTCTTGCGGAAAAACTAAATGTTCCAATGTATGACAGGAATATGTTGGATCAATTGGCTGAAAAGAATGGCATTGATGCAGAGGATCTTCATAAACATGAGGAGAGTAAACATAGAGGTTTGGTTCGTACGGTTAGAGGCCATTCATCTTCTATGCAGGACACAATTGCAAACATTCAATTTGATTTTATCCGTAAGAAGGCTGAAAGTGGAGAAAGTTTTGTTGTGGTAGGCAGATGTGCCGAGAATGTCCTTCGTGGAAACCCGGCATTGATATCGATTTTTGTTCGTGGTGATGATGCCGTAAAAACAGAGAGAATATGCAGGCTCTACAAGCTAAACAAGTTAGAGGCAAAAGCAAAGATGGTTCGCCATGATAAAAAACGTAAGGCATATCACAACTACTATTCGAAAATGAAATGGGGCGATAGTAGGGGATATGATTTCTGTGTTAATAGTTCATTAATGGGAGTGCCAGAAACAGCGGAAGCTTTATACAATATCATTTCTGAGCATTTGAAGAACAAAGAGAAATAGGATTTAGAAGGATTTTGGGGAATAATGTATAGTGTTTTTTTGGTCGAGGATGAAATTGTCATCCGAGATGGGTTAAAGGCAAGTTTTCCATGGGAAAACTATGGGTTTGCTTATGTTGGTGATGCAGCTGATGGAGAGATGGCGTTACCGATGATTAGGCACACCAAGCCTGATGTTCTAATTACTGATATAAGGATGCCGTTTATGGATGGTATTGCCTTATCTAAAATGATTAAAAAGGAGCTTCCTAATACACGAATTATCATAATTAGTGGCTTCGATGATTTTTCTTATGCGCAAGAAGCAATTAGCATAGGCGTTGATAACTATCTTCTCAAACCTATCACCAAGGATAAGCTTGGAGAGGTTATGTTGGATGCTAAAGCAAAGCTGGATAAGGAAAACGAAATTGATAATTATCTGGAGCAATTCAAAGCAGAAAGTCAGGAATACGAGCAATTCGCTAGAGTAAGATTTTTTAATCAATTAGTGGGAGGCGCAATGTCTGTCTCAGAGGTTTATGAAAAATCTGAGGAGCTTGGGCTTTCTTTTGATACAACAAATTATAATCTAGTGTTATTAGATTTTATTCCTATGAACGGTGTCGCTACCGCACCTGTGTATTCAAAACATATGGCGCGTTTATCTGACCAGCTAATGCAGTATTTAAAGTGTTGTCCAGAATATATTGTTTTTCATTGGAATATGAATACGTATGCCATAATTGTAAAGGGGGATATGACTACTATCGAAAGTCATACAAAGACTTTAATTGAAAACATCGAGCGACGATGTATGGTATACGATGAAGATATTAATTGGTACATTGCTGAGAGTGGAACGATTACAAGATTTTCGGAATTTGCAGCAGCCTGTCAGAAAGCAAATAAGAGATTAAGCTGTAGATATATGAATCCTAAAGGGCATATTTTTACCGATGAAGATATCGATGCTATTAGAAATTTTAACGCAGAAAGTGATTCGGCAAGTGTAGACCAACGACTTGTGAAACTGTTCCTTGAGAATGCAGAAGAATCAGAAATAGATGGATTTTTGGGAAATCTTATAAATAGCCAAATGAAGAATGCACTAAATTCTACGTTATTTTGCAAGTACTTTGCGATGACAATGTATGTATGTGTCTGCGATTATTTGAGAAAGCTTTCTGTAGAACCGGACGTCGTTTTAGATAAAGGAACTAGAGGAGCTATTGAAAATGTTGATAGCGAAACTGTTGTAAATGTAGTTGCAAGGATGTTTGAACTGGCAATTTCAAAGCGTAAAAATGAGGTTGGAAAACAATCTCGTTCTCAACTATCTGCAGCAATTAGATATGTGGATGAGCATTATACTGACGCTAACCTCAGCTTAAATGAGGTTGCAAAGGAGGTTAATATTTCCCCTAGTTATTTAAGTGCAATGTTTTCAAGAGAAAATAAAACAACATTTGTTGAATATATGACTTCCAAGAGAATGGAACGGGCAAAGCAAATGCTTGTGAATACAAATGAAAAATCTCAAAAGATTGCGGAGCAGGTTGGATATAAAGATCCACATTATTTCAGCTATATTTTCAAAAAAACATATGGAATTTCCCCTAAGGAATATAGGGCGAAAGGTCAAGGGGCATGAATAAAAGAAGTACTAAGAAATCGTCTATGAGCACAATGCTTCGAAGATTAATAGCTTGTATTGTAGTACCTATGAGTATAGTAATTGCTATTCTCATAGGTATTTTGTGCTGGAATACTATTCAATATAAAACCATCTTACAAAATGTAACCGAGGCATCTGCTTTCAATCAGGATTTTAAAAGCGACGTGGATTTGAAAATGTTTTATTACGTAAGTGATAGTGCGTACGCTGATGGTAAGCCGGTTGAAGAGGTGGAGAGTGCAAGGAGTCTTGCGGAAAAACTATTGGCGCAGACGACTGAGAAAAACAGTATTGAGGCGATAGAATCTGTTCGTGATTTGTGTCTTACACTAGAGCTCAGAATGGATGAAATTGATAATGCGCCATCCTATGATGAAGGAATGATTCAATTGGAGAATAATATATATATCCTTACAGATTTGATCCAAACCTATATGTATGATTATTTATATTATGAATCAGTTTATTTGAGTCAACTTCAAGAAGAGTTGGGGACACAGCTTAGATACATCATAATTGCAATAATTATCTCATTTATTTTGATAGCTTTAATAGTTGCTCTTTATTCATCAAATTTGACTGAAAAAATTACGGTTCCACTGACAAAGCTAACGAAGCGCGTAGAGGATATTACAGATGGTGATTTTGAAGTAAGAAGTCCTGTAGAAGCAGATGAAGTAGAGATACAGACACTTTCTAACGGATTCGAAGAAATGGTTGGGCAGTTAAATGAATTGATTCAAGAAAACAAGAAGGCGGAGCGTAGAAAGAGACATGCAGAGTTAGAATTGTTACAAGCGCAAATTAATCCACATTTCTTATACAATACACTTGATACGATAATATGGTTAATTGAGGCGGATAAAAAGCAAGAGAGTATAGAAATGGTTAGCGCTTTGTCAGATTTCTTTAGATTTTGCTTAAGCCGTGGTGCAGATATAATTTCATTGGCTGAGGAAGAAAAACACGTTCTTAGCTATCTATCTATTCAAAAAATACGATATCAAGATAGGATGGATTATGAAGTAAATATTCCTGAAAATCTTCATAAATATGCTATTCCAAAGCTGACCTTACAGCCACTTGTCGAGAATAGTATTTACCATGGAATAAAGCTTCAAAGAGAAAAAGGCGTAATTCGAGTAGATGCAATAGATATCGGAGATAAAATTGAGCTTTCGGTGAAAGATAATGGCGCTGGAATGACCGAAGAGCGTCTTGAAGAAATGCGTGGTGCGATAGAAAAAGGGGAAAAAATCGGATTCGGACTTCGAACCGTCCATGAAAGAATGCAGCTTTTGTTTGGAGAGGAATATGGACTTACCATTTCGAGCTCAGAGGGAGTGGGAACTACAATTACTGCAGTGATTCCGAAAATAGAGCAGGAGAAGAAGGGGATAATTAATGTGTAAAAAGAAAAGATATTTATCAACAGCACTGATTTTAACATTGTTAATGACATTGTTGTTATCCTTCTTTGCATGTGGAAAGAAATCAATTAATGTTGCCGAGGAAGAAGAAAATTCAAATCTCGTAGTGGTAGGGTTTTCACAGCCAGGTGCTGAATCAGCATGGAGAGTTGCTCTTACAGATTCTGTAAAAGAGAGCTTTACAGAAGAAAATGGATATAAGTTAATATACAAAGATGGACAATCAAAGCAGGATAATCAAATTAGGGATATACGCACGTTCATACAACAAGGAGTAGATTATATTATCTTAAGTCCCATTGTAGAAACGGGATGGGATACTGTTTTGTCAGAGGCGAAAGCGGCTGGCATACCCGTGATAGTATGTGATAGAAACGTAGTAGTGGCCAATGAATCTCTGTACACTGCTTTTGTTGGTTCTGATTTCAAGTCTGAGGGAGAAAGTGCTATACGTTGCATAGAGGATTTAGTAAAGACTAAAGGGGAGCAGGATACAATTAATATTGTTCATATACAAGGTACAATAGATTCATCAGCTCAGTTAGGACGTTCAAAAGCTTTAGAGGATGCAATCGAATCCCATGAAAATTGGAACTTGGTCTATCAGGATTGTGGTGAGTTTACAAAAGCAAAGGCCCGTGAAATAATGGCACAAGCTATTACAGAAGTTGGGGCAGAAAACATAGATATAGTATATTGTGAGAACGATGAAGAAGCCTTTGGGGCGATGGCCGCGATGAACGAAGCAGGAATTGCGTATGGTGATACTAACAAGATAAAGGTAGTTTCTTTTGATGCGATTAGTTCAGCTTTGGAAATGTGCATGAATGGTCAGATAAGTGTTGAAGTTGAGTGCAATCCACTCCAGGGCCCTTATATTTACAAGCTTGTTAGTCGATTAGAGGAGAATCAAGTGGTCCCAAAAATCACTTATGTCTATGAGGACTATTATACTGGAGCGGATATTACACAAGATTTTATTGAAAGTCGAAAATATTAGTATTGTTTGTAAGGAATGGTAACGGATTTACAGTTACCATTCTTTTTTAATGTCATTAGTTGTTTTGCAGCTTCTCTGCCTTTGGAGTGAGATAAAACTAAATTGCATGTGTATAACGGATATGAGCCATCAACCGTAATAGTAGAGTCGTCTAAGTATACAGCTTCGATTTCGTTGTACGCGTTTTTTAAAAATCTATTAATAATCCCAGAAGAGCGAGTATTAATTCCATGAGAATCTACTGAGTTGCACCACATAAAACACGAGTCGTAAATAGTCAGGTTGGCATCTCTGATTGCATCAATATACCCATTGTATGCTCTTATAGACGATAAATCATCATGTAAAAAAATACCTCCCAAAGCTTTTTTTCCAGCGTTTATAAATTGACGAGCCATTTGATACCCTCTAGAATAATCATCTGAGCTAACAATAGATGTATTGTATAGGCTGGTTGGTGCGGAATTAATAAAAATAATTGGAGTTTGTCTCTTTAGAAGAAGGTGGTATAAGTCTGTATTTGGAGAAGGGTGCCCTGATAGAGCAGGACATACTATTACACCTCCAAAGACGTCACTAAGCATAGACTCAAGAATCTGTCGTTCTGCTTGAAAACTATTGTATGTTAAATGCGTTTCAATCCTAAATCCTTCTTTTAAAAGTAAAGAACTTACGTCCTCAATGAACTGATTGGTCGAAGTTTTGTTTAAACCATTTAATATAAGAACTATGGATTTTTTCTTAGATGAGTCACTTTTTGAGATTACTGTATTTCCACTACCCCAGCGCTTTGTAATAATGCCTTCAGCTGAGAGTAATTCAAGAGTTTGTCTAACTGTGGATCGGCTTACTTGATATTCTATGGCTAGCTGATTTTCTGTGGGTAGTTTTGAGCCGATTGGATATTTTCCAGACAAAATATTTTCGTTAATTTTTTCTTTTAACTTTATATACTTTGGAATCATAAAATTATCCCCCTTGTGGTAAATAGATTTACCATTATATAAGTCTATAATAGCATAGGCATTGGAAAATTGGTATAAAATATGTCGAAAGAGAAAACATACCAATCACAAAAAAATAAAAAAATGTTAAAAAAATTTTCACAATAAAAACGAAAATTAGCCAAATAAATGTGAATTGGTATGCAAAAATGTGGAATGATAAAAATTGGTATTATCCTATAATGAGAACTATCTTTTTATGCAGTGATTTTATTGTTGAAAAAATTTTCAAATGCTAGAGTAAATATAGAACAAAACGAGCCAGGAAAAAATAGGGGCCTGGTCTAAGGAGAAGGAGGAGAAAACCTTATGAAAAAAAGAATAGTAGCAGGAATGCTCACAGCACTTATGGCTGCATCAATGGTAGCTTGTGGTGGCGCATCTGACACAGGAGCAGCAGATGCTGGTACAGATGCCGCAACAACATCAGAGGATTCAGGAGATTCAGGCGATAGTGGAGCAGCTGCTTCTGGAGATTTAATCTCAGTTGGTTTTGCACAAGTTGGTCATGAATCTGATTGGCGTACAGCATCAACAAATTCTGTTCAGGAAGCATTCTCAGAGGCTAACGGATATGATCTTCAGTTCGTTGATTGCGACAATGATTCGGCAGCACAGATTGAAGCAGTTAGACAGTTTATTCAGGATGACGTTGACTACATCGTAATCGATCCTATCGTTTCAACAGGATGGGATACAGTTCTTACAGAGTGTGATGATGCAGGTATTCCTGTAATCGTAATCGACAGAACAATTGAAGATTCTGATAAGTACGTTTCATGGGTAGGTTCAGAGTTTATGAACGAAGGTCTTGCTTCTGGTGCATGGTTAAAAGCATATGCTGAGGCAAAAGGCATTACAGACCTCAACATTCTCGTAATTGAGGGTTCAAATGGTTCATCTGCTCAGATTGGTCGTACAGATGGTTTCAAGAAATACGCTGATGAGGAAGGCTGGACAATCCTTGATTCTCAGGATGGTAACTTTACTCAGGATGGTGGACAGCAGGTAATGGAATCATACTGCAAGTCATATGAAGGAAAATTCAATGTAGTTGTTTGCCAGAATGATAACGAAGCATTCGGTGCTATGGATGCAATGAAGGCAGCTGGTGTTTCATATGGTGTTGATGGCGATGTAATCCTTATCTCATTCGATGCTTGCAAGGCTGGTCTTGAATATGTTCAGTCAGGTGATATCAATGCAGACTTCATGTGCTACCCACTTCAGGGTTCTTACTGTGCAGAAATCGTACAGGCACTTGAGAATGGTGAGACAGTTGCTCAGCAGACATTCATGACAGAGCCATGGTATGTTGCAGAAGATATTCTTCCATCTATCACATATGTAAACAATGCAGGTGATGAGGTTACAGAAGATCTTATCGTAGTAACAGATGCAGCTTCACAGGCTTCTTACTAAAATGTTGTAAAAGATGCTAAAAAACGGGGAAGGAGCAATTCCTTCCCCTATTTAATAACAAGCGGAGAAATGGTATGGACGAAAATTTATTAATAACAATGCGAGATATATCCAAGACCTTTCCAGGTGTAAAAGCCTTAGATCATGCTCAATTTACTCTACGTAAGGGCGAAATACATGCTCTGATGGGGGAGAACGGTGCTGGAAAATCTACATTAATCAAGGTGTTGACAGGTGTATACTCGCTGGATGCAGGAGAGATTCGTGTAGCGGGAGTGGAAGGACCTGTAATTAATCACTCAACATTAGAGGCACAAGAAAAAGGAATTGCTACAGTGTATCAGGAAGTAAACCTATGTCCTAATCTAACAGTAGCAGAAAATTTATTTATAGGCAGAGAGCCAAAGACAAAAATAGGAACCATCGATTGGCGTGCAATGAATAAACAAGCCAAAGAGATAATGGATGGTTTGGATATTAATATTGATGTAACAATTGCACTTGAAAATTATTCTCTTGCCATTCAACAGATGATAGCAATAGCAAGAGCTGTAGATATGGATTGTAAGGTTCTTATACTTGATGAGCCAACTTCTTCATTAGATGATAACGAAGTTGAGAAATTATTTAAAGTAATGAGAGACCTTAAATCAAAGGGAGTTGGAATTATATTTGTTACTCATTTCCTTGAACAAGTATATGCAGTATGTGATACCATTACAGTTTTGCGAAATGGTGAGTTCGCAGGTGAATACAGTGTTGAGGAAATGCCTCGTGTCAAGCTTGTGGCGGCAATGCTTGGCAAGGATTTTGATGATTTATCTTCTATTAAAAAGGAAGGCTCAGGCATCTCAAGTGGAGATGTTGTAGTTGAAGCAAAAGGGTTGAGCCACAAAGGTAAAATTAAACCATTTGATTTTGAAATCAAAAAAGGTGAGGTTGTTGGAGTAACAGGACTCTTGGGCTCGGGACGCTCGGAAATGGTTCGTTGTATATATGGGGCGGATAGAGCACAAAGTGGCACAATCAGTATGAATGGAAAGAGCCTTAATATTAAAGAGCCAATAGATGCTATTAAGGCTGGTATGGGATATCTTCCAGATGATAGGAAGGCAGATGGTTGTATAGGCGAACTATCTGTTCGTGAGAATATTATATTAGCTCTTCAGGCTAGAAATGGTTTGTTCAAAAAGATACCTGTGTCAAAGCAAAATGAAATAGCTGACAAATTCATTGACATGTTACAAATTAAAACTGCATCACGTGAGACACCAATAAATCAACTTTCAGGTGGTAATCAGCAAAAGGTTATTTTGGCTAGATGGTTATGTACACATCCAGATTTCTTAATTCTCGATGAACCTACTAGAGGTATTGATATTGGTACTAAGACTGAATTCCAAAAATTGGCATTAAAGTTTGCTGAGGAAGAAGGAATGAGTATCGTATTTATTTCATCAGAGATAGAAGAAATGCTACGTACATGTACAAGAATGTACGTAATGCGTGATGGCGCTCAGGTAGGGGAGATATCTGGGGAAATGACTCAAGAATCAGTCATGGCAGCCATAGCAGGAGGTGCAGAATAATGGAAAACTTTAAGAAACTTACAAAAAAGCCACTGTTCTTGCCAATTTTCTGTATGATATTGGTACTGTTGATAAACTTGATTAAGTCACCGGATTTTTTTGCAATCAGTATCAACAACGGTGTTTTATTTGGTAGATTAATTGATATTTTAAATCGTGGTTCAGAAATTGCAATTTTGGCTGTTGGTCAGACATTAGTAGTTGCTGTATCAGCAGGTACAGATATTTCGGTTGGTTCTGTAATGTCACTTTCAGCATGTGGATGTTGTATGCTTTTGGCTGGTTATGGAAATAACTCAGTATCAACTCTTGCAGTTCCAATGATAGTAGGTATGCTATTCGGCATACTTATGGGTGGAGCTTGTGGAGCTATGAATGGAGCATTGGTAGCAAAGCTGAAAATCCAGCCAATGGTAGCAACATTAATTCTCTTTACAGCGGCAAGAGCAATTGGACTTCTTTTATGTAATAACCAGATTACATATATTAGATATGAGCCATATAAGTATTTGGGAAACTTCCTTCCCGGATGTCCGGTACCTACGCCGGTATTTGTGGCAGCAATCGTAATTGCCATTGTTGCAATAGTGCTAAGGAAGACAGCCTTAGGACTGTATATCCAGTCTGTAGGTATAAATAGTAGGGCGGCTAGAATTTCTGGAATCAACTCAGATGTAATTTGTTTTATCTGTTATGTGATTTGCGGATTATGTGCTGGCATAGCGGGAATTGTAGCATCATCAAGAATATACTCAGCAGATTCAAATAATATTGGTCTTAACTATGAATTAGATGCAATCCTTGCGGTAGCACTTGGTGGAAACTCATTAGGTGGTGGTAAATTCAATCTCGCAGGATCAATTATAGGCGCTTATACTATTCAGGCTATTACAACTACATTGTTAGCGATGAATGTTTCGACAGACAAAGCGCCTGTATTTAAGGCCATCATAGTTGTAATTATTGTAGTTGTGCAGGCTCCTGCTTTTAAAGCGTATATGGCAGCAAGAAAAGCGAGAAAAGCTAGTATAAAGGAGGCAGCATAATGAAGACAAAGAAAAAACTAGATTCGAATACTGTCCTTGTTATTATTACAATTTGCTTATTTGTTTTCATGTATGCGGTGGGCTGTGTAATATACCAGGATAAAGGTTTTGGAAACCTTCAAACATTTTTAAATATATTAATTAATAACGCAGGACTTATCTGTGTAACATGTGGTATGACTTGCGTAATGCTTACAGGTGGTATTGATATTTCGGTAGGCTCAGTAATCGCAATGGACTGTATGCTACTAGTATATGGAATGACTGAGTGGCATATGGGAGCGGTTCCTATGGTGATTTTGGTTCTCATAATCGGATTAGTGTTTGGGGCAATTCAAGGATTTCTTGTTGGTTATTTAGAAATTCAACCATTTATTGTAACTATGGCAGGAATGTTCTTTGCCAGAGGTATGACTGCTGTTATTTGCTCTGGACAGATTTCAATTACAGAAGCTGATAATCCTTTGTTCTATGCATGGGCAAATGCAAAAATTAATCTTCCAGAATTTTTAGGTAGAGCTAATAAGAGAGGCAGAATTGTTGTTCCATATATGCGTCCTACAGTTGTAATTGCTATTGTTGTATTGATATTGATATTCTTAATGCTTAAGTATACTAAGTTTGGACGTAATCTATACGCCGTAGGCGGAAATCAAATGTCAGCTACAATGATGGGACTTAACGTAAAGAAGACAAGAATGCTATCTCATGTGTTGTCATCTTTCTTGTGCTCAATTGGTGGTATTTTATATTGTTTAAATACAATGTCGGGATCCGTAAATCAGGCAAGAGGATTAGAGATGGATGCTATAGCATCGGCAGTAATTGGCGGTACACTGTTAACGGGTGGTGTTGGAAATGTTATAGGCTCATTGTTTGGCGTATTAATAAACGGAACAATTACTGTTTTGGTTAATACAAATGGCAAACTCCTTTCAAGCTGGGCAAATATTGCAACTGCAGCATTGTTATGTGTATTCATTATTCTTCAGTCAATATTTGCATTGGCTAAAGCTCGTAGAAACAAGTAACCTTCTTTTTCATAATTCCTTAATAATACGAGAAGAGACGAATCCTTTGTGGTTCGTCTTTTCTTGTATGTTTCAATTATATGTATAGTTCACCATAATTACATAATAATGTGGCATACTATCTTTGAATTGGAGGTTTCATTATGGCAAAAATGAAATTGAAAAACAGCCTTAAATCGCAAATGCTGAAAATGACAATAATACCATTGGTATTGATGACTATTGTTGTTGCGGCCGCAAGCATTACAGGTCTATATAAATCCAGCACTGACCAAACGGAGTTAGAACTGAAAAGAGATAGTGAACTTGTATATATGGTTTATGACAAAGTATATGCAGGAGATTTTAGATTTGAGCAATCCGAAAATAGTGATGATGTTTTAATTTACAAGGGTGACCAAAGAATAAACGGTGATAGTATTTTGTTAGACGATTTGGCGAGTGTTTTAGATGTGCAAATTACTATTTTCTATGAGGATATGCGAATCCTAACAACTCTCGTAAATGAAGATGGAGAGCGTGCAATGGGAACGCTGGTATCGAGTATAGTTAAACGAGATGTCATCGAAACTGGGGAGCCTGCCTTCTATACAAATGTCTTAGTATATGATGAAAAGAGTTATGCATATTACAAGCCATTGGTTACTGATGATGGTACAGTGTATGGCATGATTGCAGTATGTCGACCTATTGGAAAAATAAGAGAAAGGTTGATGGAATATGTGTACCCCGTTATGGCGGCGTGCATAATTATAGGATTATTTATTGGCTTTGTAATGGTTCTCCATAACAAAAAAATTGCAAATCGAATGTACAAAATGGATAGATACATGAATGTGCTCTCTAATGGAGAGTTTGATGCTGAAGTACCAAGGGAATTGCTAGTAAATGATGATGAAATAAAGCGTCTGGCCACTGAGGGAAAGAAAATGGCTCGCTCGCTGAAGATGTTAGTTGAATTTGACGCACTCACAGAACTGAATAATCGAAGGTATGCAGATAAACGATTAGAGGAAATCCGAGTGCGCTCCGTTGAAAATGGAGAACTGTTCTGTGTTTGTATTGGTGATATAGATTTCTTTAAGAAGGTTAATGACACATATGGTCATGAAATGGGAGATGTAGTTTTAAAGTCAGTGGCAGATAAATTAAAGGTTGGCATGGCCGGTAAGGGTATAGCTGCAAGATGGGGAGGTGAAGAGTTTCTTCTTATATATATGAATCGTGATTTGGATATCGCACGGAGGGAGTTGGAACTCATCCTAGATCAAGTTCGAACAATCTACGTTCCTGATACTGATAGGCAGATAACGATGAGCTTTGGGCTGACCGCTTTGCAACCTGGGGAAACAACGGATGAGACTTTAAAGCGAGCAGATGATAATCTGTATGAAGCGAAAGAGAGTGGTAGAAATAGAATAGTTTGCAGGTAAAAGAAAGCCAACGCTATTTAGCGTTGGCTTTTGTTTTATATGTTTTTGAATTCAGGATGAGAGAATTCTTTGCGCACGAGTATTAAACAAATTGTAAATGAAAGCGCGTCGGCAATAGGACCAGCATAAAGAACTCCATTAAATCCTAAAAATAAAGGTAATAGAATAATCAGTGGTGTAAGGAAAAGCACCTGTCTTGTTAATGACATAAAAATACCTTTGTGTGGCTTTCCAATAGATGTAAAAAAGTTTGATGAAAGTGGTTGCAAGAAGCATGTAAACATACCAAAGAGGAATACTCTAAAGTATTTAGTACAAAAGTCAAAATACAGGTCACTTCCTGAACCAAAGATTGAAACAATCTGTCGAGGGAAGACTTGGAAACAAATCCAACTACCTATGGCAATTATTGCAGCAACTTTGATTGCCAAATGGTAAGCATCCTTAACTCTTTTGTAATTTTGAGCACCATAGTTAAAGCTGATAATCGGTTGTAAGCCTTGTGATATACCAATAATAAATGAGAAACAAATTCCTGTAACCTTTGAAATGATGCCAGCACAAGTGATAGGAATATCAGCGCCATAAATTGACTGAGCACCATAGTGCCCCATTACATGATTCATTACTATTTGAACAAGCATCATCGCAATTTGATTAATAAATGGAGCTGCGCCTAAAGCGGCGATAGCGCCAATCATTGGAAAATTTGGAATGAAATGTTCCTTACAGAGTTTAACGGTTTTAAAACGTGTAAGATATATTAGTACCATTATACCAGCGATATATTGTCCGATGATTGTGGCAATTGCGGCTCCTGCCATTCCCCATTTGAAAACAGCTACAAAGAGAAAATCTAAAACAGTATTGATAATGGCACCAGTCATATTGATTGCCATTGTCATGTTTGGGCTTCCATCGGCTCTTACAATATGGGCACCGCCTGCAGAGAGAATAAACAGTGGGTAACCGAGTGCGCAAATTCTAGAGTATTCCATTGCATATGGGAGAATGTTTTCTGTTGCACCACAACCGATAAGAATAGGCTCTAAGAATAGCTCTGTGATGACAGAAAGAATTAAACCACCAATGAGCATAAGAGAAACAGCGTTACCAATATAATAGCCTGCTTTTTTTGTCTCACCGCGACCCATTGCAAGATTAAAGGTAGAGGCAGCACCAATACCGCATAATAATGCAATGGAAACGTTTAAGATTGAAAGTGGGAATTGGATGTTCGTTGCACCATTGCCAAGTGGACCGACAAAGTTTCCAATGAAAAGTTGGTCAACCATGTTGTAAAGAGAGCCTACGAGCATAGCAATAATACTAGGTATAGCAAATTTTCTAAGTAGTGATCCAACAGGTTCGGTGCCCAGTGGATTAATAGTTGTATTTTGAGTCATGATATTTTCCTTCTTTAATTTATGATGTAATTATTTTCGGGTCCATCGTCCGCTGGCACCACAAGGAAGAACTAATCCAGATTCGGTAACAGGCAGACCTATTTCATCAGCGGTTACTTGACCGGGATGATTTTTTAAAAGAGCAGTGCTAATCATATAATTTAATACGGCTGGTTGTAATCCTGTAGTGTAGGAGTTTACAAGGAAGAATAAAGCATCGTCTGAAAGAATCTGCTCACACAATTCGATAAATGGGAATATATCATCTTCAATTTTCCAAATCTCATTTTTGGAGCCTCGCCCATATGAAGGTGGATCCATGATTATTCCGTCATATTTATTACCACGGCGGATTTCCCTTTCGACAAACTTTCTGCAATCATCTACTAACCATCTAATTGGCGCATCCCCAAGACCAGATGAAGCAGCATTTTCTTTCGCCCATTGGACCATTCCTTTTGAAGCGTCAACATGAGTAACCTGTGCACCTGCAGCAGCTGCTGCTAAAGTGGCGCCACCTGTGTATGCAAATAAGTTGAGAACTTTTATTGGGCGATTGGTTGCTTTTATTTCATTATTAATAATAGAAGAAAACCAATCCCAGTTCACAGCCTGTTCAGGAAAAAGTCCAGTGTGTTTAAAAGCAAATGGTTTTAAATTAAAAGTGAGCGCCTTATCACAAATAGGATAGCTTATAGTCCATTGTTCTGGTAAATCAAAGAATTCCCATTCACCACCACCTTTGTTTGAACGGTGATAGTGGGCATTTAACTTCTTATAATAATAAGAAGACTTTTTAGTGTTCCAGATTACTTGAGGATCAGGACGAAGGAGAATATAATCGCCCCAGCGTTCAAGTTTCTCACCGGAACTACAATCTATTATTTCGTAATCTTTCCAATTATTTGCTACTTGCATATTAGTACCATTCTTTCTATATTATATAGTGACTTGATTATTATACTTAAAGATTATTATTGTTCAATGTCTAATAGATGAAAATCTTTCTTTCGACCACAATATTTGGTGGTTTTTAAAATTGTACCTAATAAAATACAATTATTTTATTCTTTTTCTTGCAGATATCCCTATCGTCGTGTATATTATTACTTGCTGTGACATGATAGCTATGAAGCGTGAGGTTGCAACCCGATTTATCGAGGTTGGTTTTCCGTGGAGCGAATGTCAAGTTAGGAAACTGACGACAAGTCACTGTACAACAGAAAACCGTCCGCAATAGCGGAGACGACGTGTGAGAACTTGGTTCGAACTTTGAGTTTTAAACCATGATACACACGGGTAAGTGTACAGTCGCCACTTGTTCGATTTTTCAGAAGTCAGAAAAAACGAAAAAGGAGGAGACTTTTTTTATGGCAAATCAAGTTATGAGAATCACACTCAAGGCTTATGATCATGAGTTAGTAGATTCATCTGCCAAGAAAATCATCGAGACTGTTAAGAAGAACGGAG
>JAEEGL016192009.1_pt1 | contig 128022 bp, 114 predicted proteins | sample 9134231 | NCBI WGS metagenome assembly JAEEGL01 (sample SAMN16246548, study PRJNA631951) | gut metagenome | biome: gut microbiome; feature: rumen; material: fiber-attached | host: Bos | place: Iran: Karaj | collected 2018-10 | reverse complement strand
CATGCCCACGGAGGCCATCCACACCCCGTTCATGTCCGACCGTTACCTCTCCATCGAAAACGCCCGCTACGTCTTCAACGACATGCGCAGCATCGGCGAGGAGATGGCGTGGGGCGCAGGCGCAGATGACCCGCGAGATCTTCCCCAAGGCCACGCTCAAGTACATGCCCCCCACCAAGTTCATGACCGGCAACATCTTCCGCGGCCACATCCAGGATGCGCTCTTCAACATCATCGGCATCTGGACCCACCAGGGCATCCAACTCCTCGGCATGCCCACGGAGGCCATCCACACCCCGTTCATGTCCGACCGTTACCTCTCCATCGAAAACGCCCGCTACATCTTCAACGACATGCGCAGCATCGGCGAGGAGATGGAGTTCCGCGAAGGCGGCATCTGCCGTGAACGTGCCAAGACCGTGCTCAACAACACCATTGAGCTGTTGAAGCAGATCGTAGATGAGGGGCTTTTCACCGCCCTCGAAAAGGGCATCTTCGGCGACGTCAAGCGCAGCAAGACCGGCGGCAAAGGCCTCGCCGGCGTCACCGCCAAAGGCGAGAACTACTTCAACCCCTTCATCGAAAGAATGAAGAATAGGCAATAGGTTATAGATTTCAGGTTACAGATCGGATGTTAAAATGGTGGAAAAGGAAAGAGTACCGCGCCGTGTCGCTTTCGGAACTGTCGTGGAAACGTTTTCGGAAGGACAAGCAAGGGATGATTTCGCTCGGGTTCATCCTGCTGATCATCCTCATCGCTCTTCTGGGCTATCTCATCACACCTGACTCCACCCCCGACTGCAACCATCAGCAACTGGAGGTCGCCATCCGGCCGCCCGGCTTCCAGGTGCAGTTGCTGCAGGTGAAATTAGCCAATGAGGTGCCTCACCGCAACTTCATCGAAAAGATGTTTGTCGGGCAGCCCTCCGACTGCCAAACCATTCCCATCGACAGTTACCGTACCGTGGGCGACAGCGTCTATGTTCGTCTGTTCGAGGATGTTGGCGGCGACGAGGTGGGTTACGCCCGCGCGCAGCTCCACGATGAGAAGCCCGTCATCACCAAGCGTTTCCTGCTCGGCACCGACCGCTACGGCCGCGACGTGCTCAGCCAACTGCTCATCGGCACCCGCGTGAGTCTCGCCGTGGGCGGCATCTCCGTCGGCATCGCCCTCCTCATCGGCATCCTCATCGGCTCCATCGCCGGCTACTTCCGCGGGTGGGTCGATGACGTGCTCATGTGGTTCATCAACGTGGTGTGGTCCATCCCAACCCTGCTGTTGGTCATCGCGCTCAGTTTCGCGCTGGGCAAGGGCTTCTGGCAAATCTTCCTCGCCATCGGGCTCACCATGTGGGTGGACGTGGCCAGGGTGGTGCGCGGCCAGATGATCAGTCTTCGCGAAAAGGAGTTTGTGGAAGCGGGCAAAGCGCTGGGATACAGCAGTTCACACATCATCTGGAAACATCTACTGCCCAACGTGGCGGGCACGGTCATCGTCATCGCCGCCTCCAACTTCTCCTCTGCCATCCTGATGGAGGCGGGATTGAGTTTCTTAGGGTTGGGTGTGCAGCCGCCGACGCCATCGTGGGGCATGATGATGAAGGAGAACTACGCTTACATCGTCATCGACCACGCCTACTTGGCCATTGCGCCGGGCGTGGCCATCATGCTGCTGGTGTTGGCCTTCATGCTCATCGGCAACGCCCTCCGAGACGCCCTCAGCGTCCGCGATTAACTCATTCACTATCAGATATATGAAAATATTTTACGGTACAGAAAATCTTCCTCGCTTCCGCCATGCGGTGGTTGCCGTCGGCTCTTTCGACGGGGTGCATCTCGGGCATCGGCAGATCTTGGCCACCCTGAAGGATGCGGCGGCGAAGCAGGGAGGGGAGAGCGTTGTGGTCACCTTCCATCCGCACCCGCAGTTGGTGCTGCATCCCGAACGGGATTTCCAGCCCATCTACACCCCGGAAGAGAATGCGCAACTTATTGCAAAAGAAGGAATTGACAACCTCATTTTAGTGGAGTTCACCCCGCAGTTCTCCCAACTTTCGCCCGAGGCATTCGTCGAATTTCTATCCCAAAAAATCGGGGCACAAGCCATCGTCATGGGACCCAACCACAACTTCGGGAAAGACCGCGGCGGCAACAGCACCACCATGCGGGAAATCTGTGCAAAATATTCCATGGAAATCATCCAAATTCCCGAATTTGTGATGGAAGAAAACAGGGTACGTTCCTCGCAAATTCGCAAACATATTCTAAATAAAGAGTTTACAGAAGCAGAAAAGCTTTTGGGGCATCCCCTGAAAAAAAACAGATAGGTTGTTCAACAACTGAAAAAAAATCGTAATTTTGCGCCCTAATTTTGTATATTGTATTATTGTAGATTTTAACATTAAAAAATAGAGAAAGAAATGGCAGCAATTGGCAAAATCCGCAAACACGGAGTACTTTTAATGATCATCATCGGCGTAGCACTTCTTGCCTTCATCGTGGGCGACTTGACCAACGTGGTGAACACGGGCCGCAACACGGTCGTCAAGGTGGGGAAAGAGCGTTTCGAGACCTCCCAGAGCAAGAACATCTATGGCGAATACTATCAGCAGAACTACGAATATCTGAAAATCGCCTACAGCAACAACCCCGTCTTGTCTGAAAACACGACTTTGTTGGAGCAGGAAGCCCACCGCATGACGTTGGACCAGATCAAGCACGAGACCATGCTGGACGCTCAGCTGGCCAAGTTGGGCCTCACCTTCACCAAGGAGATGGAAGCCGAGATCAGCGAGAACGTGCTCAAGACCGCCGGCAGTCCCGACAGTCCGATGGGCATGATCGTCAACTACGCCCTGTCGGAATACACCCAGCAGGTGGATGACTACCAGACCATCAACAACATCTACCAGCAGATCTCCCAGGCCCTTCAGAGCGCCGAGAACATGGAGCAACTCAACAAGGAGAGTTCCCTCTATCGCGGATACAAAGCCGTGGAGCGCATGTATATCCTTGACGCCAAGGAGAATACTTACTTCGGCATGGCCGCCAATTCCGTCCACTTCTCCAAGAAGATGCTGGAGCAGATGTCCAACGACAACCAGCGCTTCACCGGCCGCATGGCTACCATCAACATCAACCATCCCGCTTTTGACAACATCAAGGTCAGCGTCAGCGACGACGAAGCCAAGGCCTACTTCAAGGAACACAAGAGCCGCTACATGCTCCGTCACGACGAGAAGGACCTCGAACTTGCCTACTTCACCGTCAGCGCCACTCCGGACGACATGAACGAAGCCGCCAAGTTGGCCGACGAACTCTACCAGAAGATGAACGAGAAGGGCATCAAGGAGTTCACCTCCGACATTTACAAATTCGACAAGATTGACCTGGCCTACGCGCCGAACAGCAGCGATCCCTACAGCTACACCTCTGCCAACGCCTCGATGGTTGCCGCTTTCGCCCAGGTTGACACCGGCCTGTACCTGAAAGCCGACGAGACCGCCATTCAGAAGCGCAATGCGCTGAGCATCAGCCCGAACGGTTACTCTTCCCATGCCGCTCCGCTCACGGCCGAACTGAAAGCCGCCCTGCACCCGACCAGCATGGACAGCGCCGTCATCGCCCCGAGATTCTACAGCAACGCCATCTACTTCGGCCAGGTGAGAGACATCCAGAGCCGCCCCGACTCCATCAAGGTCGCCCGCTTGATGTTCCCCTACACCGAAGCCCCCAAAGATAACAAGGAGATGACCAAAGAGAAGGCCTACGAGACCGCCATGGCCATCAAGGCCGAACTCGACGGCAAGGACTCCACCGCCTTCATCCCCTACATTAAAGAATATGGTGGCGACACCAGCGGCACCTTCCGTCCCTTCGTGATGCTCGACGGTGCCTCTTTCGACCGCCTCGGTCGTCACACCTATAATCCCGCCGACACCCTCACCCGCAACATCTTCAACGCACTCATCAACACTCCCGTCAACACCTGCCACATCCAGGAGATCGACAACAACAATGTCTATGTCCTCGACATGGTCATTGAGAAATCCGAGCCGGTGCTGAAGAGCCAGTACGTGCTCTATCCTGTTCCCGTGATGGCCACCAACAGCACCATCAAGTCGGTGCAACGCAACGCCGCCAAGGCAGCCGCCTGCCAGTCGGCCAACGACTTAGCTGCCACCGCCAAGAAACTGGGTGGTGAGATGGTCTCCACCTCCGCCACCAACATGCAGGGCGTGGTTGAAGTCAATGGCGGTCTGCTCGATTGCCGTGAGGCCATCAAGTGGGCCTACAACACCGACAAGAAAGCGGGCAACAGCGTGGGCAGCGTCGCCAGCAACCCGTTCCGCGCCGCGCTCACCAACATCAACCAGATGAACGGTGAGACCAGCAAGAACGAGGTGTTCGTCGTCGCCGGCATCAAGTCACATGTCGTCATGCAGAAACCCGACTTCGACGACATGAAGGAGCGCGTCATCAACGACATGAAGTTCGAAAAGAAGAGAGACGCCGTCGTGGCACGCCTCAAGAAGGAGTTCAACGGCAAGAACATGGATGAGATCGCCGCCAAATACGGCGCCTCCGCCCAGGCCATGAACCTCGGCTTCTCCGAATACGGTGCCATGGAGAGCGCCGCCGTCGGCAAGATCTCCAACCTCACCGCCGGCAAGACCGCCGTCGTCAGCGGCGTGCAGTCTGCCTACCTCGTCTCCGTGGAGAGCGTGACCAAGGGCGCCGACGCCAAGAAGGAGATGATGCAGCAGATCACCAGCCAGATCAAAGCCCTCCAGCAGGCCGACGACAAGACCGCCGAGATCCAAGCCAAGGCCTTCATCAACAGCAGATTCAACGAATTCGCCTACCGCACCGTGCTGATGGAGAACGTCCAGGCCCAACAGAGCGGCTATCCTCTCGCAGAAGTTGTCAAACAACTTGTTTACAACAACTTAGAGAAAGACATTCCTGTCATCGACCACAGACACCTGTTCTACGGTGCCTCCGACAGATAACAACGTCAACACTATAGATGAAAAAGAAAAAGACCATTATCGTGGCCAAATGGGGAGCCCTGCTTGGAGCAGGGCTTTCTCTCATTAAACTGCTCGGCTTTTTTGCGGAGAAGTTGGAATATCCCTTCGGTCCCGTCTCCGACCTGCTGATGGTCGTCGCCATCGTGGCCTGCCTCTACTTAGCCATCCGCGACGTGCGCGACAAGTTGCAAGACGGTCTCATCAAGTTCTCCCGCGCTTTCCTTATCGGTGCCGGCGTCGTCGTCATCGGGTACATTGTGCTTTCGCTCTACATGTTCCTCCACTTCGGCGTCATCGACAAGGAAGGGATTGCCAAGATCAACCAGAAGAACATCAACCACGCAGTCCAAGTCGTGAAGAAAGAGAACGTCACCGACGAGGAACTTAAGACCTACCGCGAAGACCTGCGCGATGCTGCCCTCCGCGAGTCGGCGCTGCTTGCCGACGACACCCTGCGCCATCGTGCCGACAGCGGCGTCGTGGTCATCCTCAAGCTCTTCAACCGCAGTCTCGACCTGCGCCTGAAAGACGACAGCACCATCCTGCGCCGCGATACCTTCGACCTCTGCGCCGACAAGTTGCTGCACGAGACCACCACCTTCGTCCGCATGAACCAACCCGAGATCAGTCCGCTGAGTTGCGACGCGGTGGAGGCGGCCCGCGACACCCTTGTCGAGAACCCCATCTGGCAAAAACGCCTGGATGGCATGAAGGATCGGATTCCGCAATACCACACCATCTTAGCCGGAGCCACCATTACCACTCTCGCTGTGCTCCTCTACGGCATCATGCTCGCCATCTTCGTCGCGCTCTTCCTTTACCGGAAGACCACTACGGTATGCGAACGCAACGGCAACGACCCCGCGCTCGCCGATGACGACACGGCTGCTGAAAGTCCCGAAGAGACGGCACCCGAACAGAACGAAGAGAACACCCTGCAACCCTAATCGCAACCCCTTACCCCTACCGATATGAACCTTTCCATCATCGTTCCCCTCTACAACGAAGAAGAATCCTTGCCCGAACTTGCGGCATGGATCGAGCGTGTCGTCACGCAACTGAACCTGAGTTACGAAATCATCATGGTCGATGACGGCTCCACCGACTCCTCCTGGAAGGTGGTCGAGGAGCTGCACGCCACCAACCCCAACGTCAAGGGCATCAAGTTCCGCACCAACTACGGCAAATCGGCTGCACTGAATACCGCCTTTGCCGCCTGCGGTGGCGACGTGGTCATCACCATGGACGCCGACCTGCAGGACAGTCCCGACGAGATTCCCGACCTCTACCGCATGATCACCGAAGAGGGATACGATGTGGTATCCGGTTGGAAGAAAAAGCGTTACGACAACGTGATGCTGAAGAACATCCCTTCCAAACTATTCAATGCCACCACCCGCCGCATCTCCAAAATCAAACTCCACGACTTCAACTGCGGACTGAAGGCCTACCGCAAGGATGTGGTGAAGAACATTGAGATTTACAGCGAGATGCACCGCTACATTCCGGTCATCGCCAAATGGGCGGGGTTCACCAAGATTGGCGAGAAGGTGGTTCACCACCAGAAACGCAAATATGGCACCTCCAAGTTCGGCTGGAACCGTTTCGTGAACGGCTACCTCGACCTGATGACGCTCACCTTCACCAAACGATTCGGCAAACAGCCCATGCATTTCTTCGGTCTGTGGGGTAGCATCTCCTTCCTTCTCGGCCTCATCATCGTCATTGCCCTTATCGCGAAAAAACTCATCCTGATGCACAATGGCGAGATCTTCCGTCAGGTGACCGACCAGCCGCTGTTCTACCTCGCCCTGTTGGCGGTGGTGATCGGCTGCCAGCTGTTCCTCGCGGGATTCATCGGCGAGCTGATCTCCAACAGCAACCCGAAACGCGACAAGTATTTGATTGAAAAGACCATAGAATAAAACCATCCCATTATGGCTGGATATTTGTATAGAGATGTCAACAAGGTGACTACCAACATCTTGCAGCACATGCGCGATGAAAACGAGAAGATCGCGATGCTCACCGCATACGACTACTCTTTGGCCAAGTTGCTCGACATGGCCAAGATCGACGTAATTTTGGTGGGTGATTCCGCTGCCAACGTGATGGCCGGTTACAAGACCACGCTTCCCATCACCCTCGACGCCATGATATACCACGCTTCGTCGGTGGTACGCGCTGTGGAGCGCGCCTTCGTGGTGGTGGATATGCCCTTCGGCACCTACCAAGGCAATTCGAAAGAGGCGCTGCACTCTGCCATCCGCATCATGAAGGAGTCGGGCGCCGACGCCGTGAAACTCGAGGGAGGCGAGGAGATCCGCGAGAGCATCGAGCGCATCATCTGCGCCGGCATCCCAGTGATGGGGCACCTCGGCCTCACCCCGCAGTCGATCAACAAGTTCGGCACCTACGCCGTGCGCGCCACCGAGGAGGAAGAGGCAGAGAAGCTGCTTTACGATGCCCGGCAGTTGGAAAAATACGGCTGTTTCTCCATCGTGCTGGAGAAAATTCCTGCCGAAGTCGCCAAAAAAGTGACCGAAGCGGTGCATGTTCCCACCATCGGCATCGGGGCCGGCAACGCCACCAGCGGACAGGTGCTGGTGCTGCACGACATGCTCGGCATCACCCAGCAGTTCTCCCCGCGTTTCCTCAGAAGATACCACAACCTCAGCGAAGAGATCATCCGCTCCGTTGGCAACTACATCGAGGACGTGAAGAATATGGACTTCCCCAACGAGAAAGAGCAGTATTAATGTCGTTGGCCGACCGCATTCTTTTCGAGGACAACCACCTCATCATCGTCAACAAATTGGCTGGCGAGATCGTGCAGGGCGACAAGACCGGCGACACCCCGTTGGTGGAAGCGGTGCGGGAGTATCTGCGTGAACGCTATCACAAGCCCGGCAACGTGTTCTGCGGACTTGTCCACCGCATCGACCGTCCCGTGAGCGGCGCCGTGGTCTTCGCCAAGACCTCCAAGGCCCTCGCGCGAATGAACGAACTGATGAAATCCCGCGACATCCGCAAGACCTATTTAGCACTTGTGGAGGGCAAGCCCGCTGTGGAGTCGCAAGAGTTGGTCTCCTACCTCCGCAAAAACGAACAGAACAACAAGAGTTACGTCTCCCCTACCCCCAAGGAGGGCTATGTCAAGGCCGAACTCTCTTACACCACCGTCTATCCGTTGGACCGCTACACCCTGTTGGAGGTCAACCTGCACACGGGTCGGCACCATCAGATCCGGGCGCAGTTGGCCGCGCTCGGGCATCCCATCAAGGGCGACCTGAAGTACGGCGCGCGGCGTTCCAATGCCGACGGCTCCATCTCGCTGCACTCCTACCGCGTGCAGTTCGACCACCCCGTCCGTCACGAGCAGGTGTCGGTCGTCGCCCCGCTGACGGGTGAACTGCAACGGCTCGTACCCGCCGACGCACTCACAACCACCCCCGCATGAAACCCGCCGCCCGCTTCTGGATTCCGCAAGTCGCCTTCGCCCTCGTGACGGGTGCGCTTTTGGTGTGGGCTTGCTGGAAACATGGCGGCAGCGAAGAGTTCCACCTCTTTGGGGAGGACGGAGCGACTGAAAAAGTGGAGTTCATTCCGGACCAGAACGTCGATGTCGCCGCCACGCAGGCCGCGGCTCTGGCGGACACCCTCTATGCCAACTTCCGGCAGAACTTCCGTTTCCACTACCAGACCATCGGGGAGGCCACCTTCGACGACGGCAGTTGCCTGCTGCTCATCTCAGAGCCACCGCCCTACTTCCCTGCCGACACGCTGAAGTCCATCTTTTCCCAATTCACCCACCGCGTGGAGACCCGCGAGCACCCCATCGGCTACGACGGGAAGATCACCGACCTGCTGCTGTTGTTGGGAAATGCCACGCGCGAGAACCTCGACCGATTAGAAAGGGAACTTTCAAAGGCCTTATATCTTTCTGATTATAAAACAAATACAACCCATTTACCCGTTGAACACGGCCGCACCTACTTCACCGACGAGAACATCGACTACCAGATTACGTTGTACGAATTCAACGACTGGTTCATCGAGAAGGATGAGGTGTTCATGCAGTTGAGTGACACCACCCGCAAGGTGACGGTGGAACAGATGTTCGCCGACTCGCTTACGGGCGTCTATTTCAGCCAAGTGCCGGGCTTCGTCGCCTGGGCGATCGCGAAAAACCGCGACCTGTCGGAGCAACTCAACCACATCCGGCAGTTCACCCTCGACGCCGACCTGATTCTAGGTGCGCTCGCCGACTCGGGCACGCTCGTCATCATCGGGCGCGAGCGGCAGGCCCCGCTTTACGAACTCCCGCCCCTCAACGTCGAATCCATCCTGCTGCTGGCTTCGGTCACCGAAAAGGAGTTGTCGCAAAGTTTAGATGTCAACGACTTCATGGCCGGCAAGATGAAAAACGGGCACGACTGGTGTCCCACCTACCTCAGCAAGGAGTTGGAGAACACCGAGTTCGGGCATCTGCTCACCATCACCGACGTGCTGTTGAAGGATTGGTCGGAGAACGGCAGCATCCAGGAGGCCTACTACCGCTATCCGTCGCCACCGCGCTTTCCCTTCGACAGACCGCTATTCAAGAAATTGGGACTCAGTGAGTTGGTATATAACTGGAACACTTGGAACGCCATGTACGCCATCGACATGGAGGAGGGTTTCACCATCTACACGCCCAACCGCACGGGCGCATTGCCGGTGTCCTATTTCAACTCGCCGGAGCGCAGCGTCTCCATCGGCTACCGTTACGAAAACCAGGCCTACAACTATTTCGCCTCGTTGGGCAACACCGACTTGGCCCGCGTAGTGCAATATACTGCTTTGTATCAACTGTTTATGGACAACGGAATCAGTTACTCGGGGCATCTTGGCAACGTCTTTCCCGCCAACAAGCCCTATCTATTGTATTCCCCTACCAAGAACCTGATGGACTTTTTCCGTGACCTCACCTCGCCGCAGATCGACTGGTTGGCCGACACGCTTTCCGCCAAGATCTACAAGGATTATCAGGAGAAGCAGGTGACGAAAGAGTTGGCACGGCACGAGAGCAACTACCATTTCAAATACACGGAGCAGCAACGTGCCGACATCTACGCCAAGGTGTCGAAGGACGAGCGGAACTCGCTGCGGGCGGAGATCGCGGGGGTGAAGTCGATGTTAGCAGGTTTGAGCGATGAGGAGTACAGGCAATTAGCACGATATCTGTCCTATCCGCGCGGGATGCGGGCGGCGGGCGGCGGCAGTTACACCCTCTGGCAGCGAGCCCACCGGCTCAACAAGTTGATGCGTCGCATCGGGAAGAACAACCTCTCCATTGTCGGACTCGACCTGGCCTCCGTGCGCAACTTCTACGTCAACAATTTGGCCAAAAGCCGTTCACCATATCTGAAGACGCCCTCAGTGATTGTCACATACAACGACATGCTCACCACGGGCGGGCACAACCTGTCGTCGGGAATCACACGGGTACACTCGCTCACGGGCTACAAACGCGGGCACGGCGGGTACCAGAACTACCCGCAGGCGACGCCAAGACCGTCCACGGCGACGCCCGCCGGCGGCGGACAGCCCAAGACAGGTTCCGCGCCAGCCAGCAAAGGCACGACCTCGCACGGCTCATCCGGCGGGGCCAAAAAGCCGGCGGCTCCCAGCGCGGCACAGCACATCCGTCCCCGTGGCGAGGTGATCTCCACCGCCGCCCGTCCACAGCGCGGATTGTAACCGACCATCGGTCGCGTAAGGGATGGGAGCGGGCACGGAACGCGCGCGGTCGCCTACGGCAGCGGCGGGCAGGCGGCGACCAGCGGAAGCCGCCGGAACGCCCTGCTGCCGTGGCGACCGCGAAGTGCAGTAAAGCGTACAGCCCGACGGCGGACGAGCCGTGGGTCGCCGGTGCACGGAAAAAGGCCCGGCCGCCGGTACGCCCTAAAAAGAAAAAAATACGGAAAGAAGCCGTCTTGGCTATCTCAACACGTTGATTCGATGGGATGAGAGTCCCGCTTTCGTGCGCAGTCGCACCACATACATGCCAGCCGGCCAATCGGAAGTGTTGACGATAAAATTCTGGTTATCAGGAAATTCCGTGAGAATGCGGCGACCATTGAGGTCGAACACCTCCACGCATTCGATTGGCGCCGCGGGATGCTGTACGGTGAATTGCGAGACGGTCGGGTTGGGGAAGAGCCGCACCTCCAGCGTCGGGTCCTGAATCTCGGCAGGGATGGTGTCACCAGGACGCAAGTACCAGAATGTCAGACTGTCGTGCCCACAGGGGTGGATGTCGTAGAGGTTGAGCGAACTGATGTAGCCGTTGGTGAGGAAGGGCTTGGGGTTGGTGCTGAAGTTGATAGCGGTGCGCCCCTGCAGATGAGAGAAGTGGGCTTTGTTGATGTTGCCGTCGGTGCTGTCGGTGCCGCCGGGGCGGTAGATATAGACCTCATCGAAGACATCCTCGCCGTTCCAGCCGGCATTGCCGGAGAAAGTCGGGGCGATGCGATAGACCAAGGCGCCGCGGCCGGGCAGACCCGGCTCAAAAAAAGCATCGCGGAACTCGATGACAAAGAACTCGTCGGGCACCTCCGAAGGAATCTGATAGGCAATCTGTTCCGGTCCCGCTGTCAGTGGAAGAAGCGTATATTTCCCTGATTCCGTGATGGTTGGAATATCATCAATCCAGTGGCCGTAACGGTACTTCATCCAGGCGCCCCATTGCTGCGGCACGGCGGCGTTCTGCGCCATGAGGTCCCAACTGCCCACGGGCGTATAGCCGTAGCTATCGCTGTAGTGGTAGAGGTCGGGGGCGCTCAGCGTGTGCGACATCTCATGGCACAAGGTGGAAATGCCGAAATACCAGTCGTTTTCGCTCATCGTGAAGTTGAAGTCATAGACGCGCTTGCCGTTGATGAAGACGTCGTCGTAGAGGTAGAGACTCCAGCGGTGGGGCCAGAGCAGGTCGGACCAGCCGGCCACGTCGCTGCAGACGACGAAGCAGATGTTATCGACCAATCCGTCGTTGTTGTAGTCGAGGTTGAGGTCGGCGGGGATGAGCGGCGCGATGGCCTCCACAGCGCAGCGCAGCAGCCACATCTCGCGGGTGGTGCGATTGTCGTTCTCCAACGTATCGACATAGCCGATGGGGTTGGTTTCCGACCAAGGCATGAAGTAGTTGATGGGGGCGCCGTACTCGTAGGCGACGATGGCGTCGTTGTTGCCCTGCGGATAGAGGTAGGTCCTGATATCCAGTTGGTTATAAGAGACATTACGGAAGTAGTTGATCATGGAGAAGGTGCCGGGGGTGGAGTCGTTGAACATCCCATCGATCTCGGAGAAGGTGGGGCCGAACTCGCCAGAGTCGGCGAAGCGGATGAAGATGACGAGGTTGTTGATGTTGCCGTGGTTGGGTTCGCCGTCGCGGGTAGGTTCATGGTTGGCGAGCACGGGCGCGGTCATCCGGGCGCGGCGGCGTTGCCACTCGGCGGCGGAGATGCGGGCGCGGGGGGCGAGGCCCACCGAAGCGGGCGCGACACGGCCGGCCACGTATGCCGTCGGCTGCAAACGTCCCTCCTGCTCCACGGCATAGACGAAGTAGCCCGTGGCGGGATCCTGGACGATCGTGTAGCCGTCGGCATCATGGAGATAGTGAAAATATTCATCGCCACTGGCGAAACAGTGCAGCGTGTCACCATTGGGTTGAACCACCGTCTGCGGAATGTTCTCCACATAGGCGGCACTAATATATAGCACGTTGAAGATCAATAAAATAAGAGATAAAAATCTACGAATATTCATGTAATTCCGAAAAAAAGATTCTTGCATAATAAAAATCGTATCGCTCCGTTTTTTAGCGTGCAAAATTAGTAAATTTATGGGAATGGCGTCGGCGTTTTCCCAAATTCATGTAAATTTGCACCCTGAATAAAAAAATGAAGATGTCCGTTCGTCGCTGGTTCCTGATGTTTGTCTTGGCGCTGTGTCTCCCGTGGGGTGTCGCACAGACGGGCGGCAAGTATATTTACAACTTCCTCAGTTTCAGCAATTCCAGCCGTGTCGCCGGTTTGGGTGGCGGATTGGTGGCCGTATATGACGACGACCCGTCGCTGCTGCTCAACAACCCCTCGCTCATCGGCGCGCGCCACAGCACCTCGCTGATGGTCAATGCAGTGGACTACTTTTCAAAGGCCTCCTACGGTTCGGCACTCTATGCCCACAGTTTCGGAAAGGCGGGCAATTTCATCTTCGGCATGCAGTTCGTCAACTACGGAAAGTTCATAGAGACAGACGAATACGGGTTGGAGCAGGGGCAGTTCCACGCGGGCGACTACGCTGCTACCGTCGGTTGGGGGCGCCAACTCGACAGCAACTTCTCCATCGGTGCCGACCTCAAACTCATCTACTCCACCTACGAGTCGTACCAGTCGTTCGGGCTTGCCGTCGATGTGGCCGGCTCTTACGTGAACGAAAAGAAGGGTATTGCCCTGTCGCTCATGGCGAAGAACATCGGCTCGCCCATCGTCAACTACGTGCCCGGGCAGTTCGAGAAGCTTCCGTTCGACCTGCAAATCTCGTTCTCGCAACGCTTTAAGTTCCTGCCCGTGCGTTATCACATCTCGCTGCACCACCTTTACCGTTGGAAAATGCGGTACGTGGGCGAGAACGATCCGCTGTTGCAATACGATGTGATGAGCAAAGAGCCCATCTACCCGTCGAAGGCGACGCAGTTCTTCGACAACTTCTTCCGGCACATCAACTTCGCCATCGAGATCATCCCGGTCAAATACCTGTCGTTGTACGTGGCCTACAGCCACAACCGCCGGCAGGAGATGCACATTCCCCAGAAGCGCACGTTGGCTGGCATTTCGTATGGCTTCTCGTTGAATATCAAATCCATACGGATTGGTTTCTCGCGCGTACACTACGCCACGGGCGCTGTACCCAACTTCTTTGATTTCTCAGTCAACATCGGCGAATTGTCGAAGTTGTCGCAGGAGCGCAAGCACAAGCGCTTGGAAAGAACAAACTAAAAGCCCATGATTCCATTTTCCCCTCCCAGAATAGACGACAAGATCGTGGCGGAAGTAGCGGCTGCGTTACGTTCCGGCTGGATCACGACCGGGCCGCGGACGAAGCGGTTCGAGGAGATGCTGACGGCCTACAGTGGCGCGGCCAACGTGCTGTGTGTCAGTTCCAACTCTGCCGGCATGGAGTTGATGCTCCGTTGGTACGGCGTGGGTCCAGGCGACGAGGTCATCGTGCCCGCCTACACCTATTGCGCCACCGCCAACGTGGTGGTACACTGCGGCGCCACCCCCGTGATGGTGGATGTGTGCGAGGATTTCAACATCGACGTGGAGGCCGTCCGCCGCGCGCTCACCCCGAGGACGAAGGTGATCATGCCCGTCGATCTGGCGGGGTTCCCCTGCGACTACGACGCCCTCAATGCGTTAGTGCGCGAGCCGGAGGTGCGGCGGATGTTTTCGGCAAGTACGGAAGAACAACGCACATTGGGACGGATTCTGATTTTAGAAGACGCCGCGCACTCGTTAGGCGCACGGTACCGTGGGAAACACATCGGCAGCACCGCCGACATCGTCGTCTTCTCCTTCCACGCCGTCAAGAACCTCACGACCGCCGAGGGAGGCGCTATCTGCCTGAATCTGCCCGTGCCCTTCGACAATGCGGAAGTCTATAAAAAACTCAGAACCAAGTCGTTGCATGGACAGAGCAAAGATGCGTTAGCGAAGACGCAAATCGGGAACTGGCGCTACGACGTCACCGAGGCGGGATTCAAATGCAACATGCCCGACGTGTTGGCCGCCATCGGATTGGTGGAACTGGAGCGCTACGACGCGGAGACATTGCCCCGCCGGAAGGCCATCTTTGACGCCTACACCGCCGCTTTTTCGCAGCACGACATCTTCCAGATTCCGACTTACGAAACTGCGGAAAAGGCCTCCTCTTATCACGTTTATCCTTTGAGAATCAAGGGGATAACAGAGCAACAGCGCGACAAGATAATGCAATGCATCTTCGAACAGGAGGTAGCGGTGAACGTCCACTTCATCCCGTTGCCGATGCTCACGGCCTATCGCGAACAAGGCTTCCGGATCTCAGACTACCCCGTCACCTACGACAATTACTCGCGCGAGATCTCGCTGCCGGTCTATTTCGACCTCACCGACGAGCAGGTGCGGCAGGTCATCCGGGCCGTCCTCAACGCCGTATAGACCCTTCCCCATTTTTTTAGGTCGAAACAATATCATCCCGCTCTTTTTCAAAAAAATAACGTAACTTTGCAAAATCTTCATTAGAAAATTTAATCATTTGAAATAAAACAAGTTAGCATGTCAAATAAGAATAAGAATCCGCAAGATGTACAGGACAGCAAGAAAAAAATCCGTGTAGCATTGCTATGTATTGCCGCAGTCCTGATCTTTTACATCGGCGCGAACTTCCTGAAAGGCATCAACGTCTTCCACAAGAAGACCTACTTCTATTGTGTGATGGAGGATGCCAGCGGCGTACAGCAGAACACGCCCGTCTATTTGGCAGGGTACAAGATCGGGCAGGTGCAGGAAGTGGATATGTTAAGTGCCAATCCCCCTCGCATTTGCGCCAAGATCATGTTGAATGAGAAACTGGATCTACCCAAGGATTCCGAACTGAAACTCCAGTCGAGCGGTCTGCTCGGCGGCATGCAACTCGACGTGGTCATGGGCAAGGCCACCAGTTATTTCAAAAACAACGACACCATCCGTTGCACCAAGGCGCCTGGGATGTTGGACGGCATTGACGGCATCAAGACCCAGTTGGGGAGCGTGATGGCCTCCGTTGATACCATCGGACTGGAACTCAAGGACTTGTTGCACAAGGAAGGCGGTGGGGAATCGCTTCGTGCCACCCTCGACAACATCGAACAGGCCACCTCCAACCTCAACGACATCTTAGCTGACAACAAGGGCAAGGTGAGCAATTTGGTCTCCAGCTTGCAACGTTTCGGCACGACACTTGACAACGCCTCTCCCAAGTTGAACGAGATCCTCGACAACTTCGACAACATCAGCGACACCATTGCCAAGGCCGACATCGCCGGCGTGATCGCCAACGCCAACAACACCATCAAGGAGGTGGAGACGTTGGTGAAGAAGGCCAACAACGGCGAGGGCACGGTGGGCGCACTGCTCAACGACGACGGTTTGGTGAAGAAGATTGACGAGGCCATCAAGAGTCTGGACGACCTGCTGAAGGATGTGAAGGACAACCCGCGCCACTATCTGGCTCCGTTGGGTGAAAAGAAGAAGAAAAAGAAGAACAAGTAGTTGCACAATTACGTGATAATGAAACGAATCGTCCTCATTTTGTTCGTGCTTGCCGTCGGCATTTCCGCTGCTTTTGGACAGAAGACCAAGGGCAAGGGTGCCGCGCCCATCACCACGGAGCAGCGGATGATTTCCAGCACTTTCGCGGACGGACTGAAAGCATTTTACACTGGCGATTACACCGGAGCCGAGCGCCATTTCCGTTCCGTCATCGAACGCGATTCCAAACACGGAGCGGCGTACTACCTGCTCGGCAACCTCAAGTCGGAGCAAGGCGACAAGGCCGCTGCCGAGGAGTACCTGCGTCGGGCATGCGCCTGCGACAAGCAGAATGTCTGGTATTTTTACGCTTTGGCTCAGCAACTTGACGAAATGGAAAGGTACAAAGAATCCGTCAAGGTTTGGGATCAGGTCTGCCGCATGCAGTCCGCCAACGAGGAGTTCCTGTTGAGTTACGCATCCGCGATGTTCATGACGGGGAACTTCAAGAAGACCATCCAGATATTAGATCGGGTGGAGGATTTGATCGGCATCAACGAGCAGTTGACGCAGATGAAGGTGGATGTTCTCCTTCAAGGGAACGACATCAAGGGGGCGGTCGGGGTCTATGACAAACTCATCGCCCAAAATCCGAATGAGGTGGAATATTACACCGCAGCGGCGGGTTTGTATTTCAGCAACAACATGGCCAGCAATGCGTTACCCTATTTGGAGAAGGCGGCGGCGCTTGCCCCCAACGACGGCGCGGTGCAGTTGGCCTTGGCACAGTACCAAGCCACCCAGGGCCATAAGGAGGAGGCCGACAAGGCGTTTCTCCAAGCCATGCGCTCTCCCGATCTCGACGTGGAAAAGAAGTTGGACATCCTGCGCCTCTATCTGGCTTCCCTGCCCAAGGAGAGTGTCACGCCCCAGGAGATCAAGATGCAGATGGACCTGTCGGAGGCGCTGACGGAGGTCAACCCCGAGGTCGCCGAGGGGTGGGCCGCAATGGCATCCATCTACATGCGGCAACGGGAATACGTCAAGGCCACCCCTTACTTCGATCGCGCTTTGGAAATCGACCCGTCGCAATACTATCTTTGGCAGGACTACTTGATTTGTCTCGCCAAATCCAACAACTATCAGAGAATCATCGAATTGGAGGACACCATCATAGAACTTTTCCCCACCAACAGCATGGTCAACTTCACGTTGGGTTCGGCGTACCTCAACAGCGGAAAACCGGCGACGGCGATCAAGTATTTCGAGAAAGCATTGAAATACACCTACGACAAGACCGAAATGTTGCACATTTACAATGCATTAGCCGAGGCATACGAAGTCGTGGGAGACACGGCCAAAGCCGCCGAATATCGGAAAAAAGCGAACAAGAAATAATCGCTGAAATTTCCTTTGTTTTCAAAAATAATTTTTGTATTTTTGCCGCCTAATTGATTAGGAAAGTTATTTTTATTATCAAATTCAAAATCAATATGAAACATTTGAGAATTTTGTTGTTAGCATGCATCGCGTGCGTCATGGCGACCGGATGCGGACTCAAAAAGATGATCACCCGCTATCCCGAGGTCAACATTCGTCTGGACGACCAAGACTTGGAAAACAAGGGTGGTCAGGTGGCCTATCAGGTCAAGGGAACCATTCCCCCGAAGTACATGAAGAAGAAATCGACCATGACCGTGGTACCCACCATCGAATACCAGGGCCAGCAGATTGCTCTCGCTCCCATTGAGATCAAGGGCGAGAAGGCGAAGAACGCCGACGGCACTCCGATTTCCTACAAGAAGGGCGGCGTGTTCAGCGCCAACGGCAGTTTCGAGTTCAAGGACGGTTATGAGGAGGCCAATCTCGTGGCCATCTCCACCGCGAACCTCAAGAAGAAATCCCACACCTTTGATCCTGTTCCCCTCTGCGAAGGCATCGGCAACTCCGCCGCTCTCGCCGACCTCAATCCGGAATTGGGCGACAAGGCCGGCAACGGCACCACCCTGCTCTATGCCGCCCACAACTACCAGCCCGAGTTCGTCAACAGCACCGCCACGCTCTACTTCGAGGTGAACAAATCCGACCTCAACATGAACCTCAAGCTCAACAAGTCCGACGCCGCCAAGAAAGCCGTCGCCGACTTCGGAGCCTTCATGAATGAAGGTCGCAAGATTGACAGAATCGCCATCACCGGCTGGGCTTCCCCCGAAGGTGAGGAATCCCTCAACCAGGGCCTGTCCGACAAGCGTGCCGAGCAAGGCAAGAAGTGGTTCGAAAAAGAGTTTGACAAATACCTCCGCGACTACGCCAAGGCCAACAAGATCAAATACAAAGACTTGGAGAAGCCCACCATCACTTATGAAGTGAAGTCTCCCGGTGAGGACTGGAGCGGTTTCGAAAGAGACCTGCAGGCCTCCAACATTGCCGAGAAGAACCAGATCCTCAACGTGGTCCGCTCTCAGGCCAACAACGAGATGCGCGAACAGAAGATCCGTGAGATGACCGACATCTACAACGAGATCGCCGACAAGATTCTTCCTCCGCTCCGCCGCGTGGAGGTCTCCATGATCTGCAACAAGAACAACTTCAACGACGAGCAGATTGCCGAGATGATGCGCACCAACCCCGACACGCTCTCCGCCAACGAGAAGATGTATGCCGCCTCCATGGAGCAAGACCTGGAAAAAAAGGCCTCCATCTACAACACCATCGTTGAGAAGGAGAGTTCCGACTGGCGCGGCTACAACAACCTCGCTGTGCTGCAGGCCAATGACTACATTCAGAACGGCACCAGCGCCTCTCTCACCAACGCGCTGAAGAACCTTGAAAAGGCCGCCGCCATCTCCCCCGACAACGGCATCATCCTCAACAACAAGGCCATCTGCGAATTCCTCAACGGAGAAAAAGAGGCCGCCATGCAAGACTTCGCCGCCGCCGAGAAGGCAGCTGTCAACCCTGTTGAAGAGGACTACAACCTCGCTCTTACCAAGATCAAGGCCGGTGACTACGCAGGTGCCGCCAAGGACATGAACAACAAGAGTTGCGACTACAACATGGCTCTCGTCCAGATGCTCAACAAAGACTATACCAATGCTGCCAAGACCCTCGACTGCGTGGCCCAGAAGGATGCCAAGACCTACTACCTCCGCGCCGTCCTCGCCGCCAGAATGAAAGATGAGAACAAGGTCTATACCAACCTCACCGAATGCGTGAAACTCGATGCCTCCTACAAGAGAAAAGCCAAAAAGGACGCCGAGTTCAAGAAATACAAGAACACCGACCGCTTCCAAGAGATCGTAAAATAACTTTATTCCCTTCATCATAGAAAAGAGGCGTTTTTCGGAATGCCTCTTTTTTGATTGAAAATCAACACATGAGCAACAAATTCTTCGCTAAATTCAAGCCCCAGAAAGTCACCAAGGAGGATGTCAAGTCGCTGATGCGCGACTACGCCTTCATCTTGGCGGGCACCTTCGTGATGGCCATCGGCTATGTCGTCTTCATCGACCCGCTGAAACTCGTGCCGGGTGGCGTCTATGGTATCGCCATCGTATTGCACCACACACTGAATTTCCCCATCGGTCTGTCGGGCCTGTGCCTTGACTTGCCGCTGCTGCTCATCGGCACGCTGTGGCTCGGTCCGAAGTTCGGCGCCAAGACCATCGCCGGCGTCTTCGGGCTGTCGGGCTTCATTTCGCTGTTCGAGCTCTTCTACAACGGGCAGCCGCTCGTGACGGACCCCTCCGCCACGGTCATCCTGACGCTGTTCGGCGCCGTCATCATCGGCATCGGACTGGGACTCATCTTCAAGAGCCGCGCCACCTCCGGCGGCACCGACATCATCGCGATGATACTCGGCAAGTACCTCAAACACATCCCCATCGGCAAACTCATCATTGCCGTCGATTCCACCGTCGTGCTGCTCTCCCTCTGCATCCCCGACTTCGACTGGACCATTCCGCTCTACTCCTGGCTGGTCATCTACATCGAAGGCGTAGTGGTTGACATGGTTGTCGCGGGCGGTCGCTCCAGCAAGGCGGTCCTCATCATCTCCAACCAGCCGGAGCAGATCAAGGACTACATTCTCAACGAGTTGCAACGTGGTGGCACCTACCTCCGCGGCATGGGCATGTACCACAACGAAGAGAAGAACATCATCTACACCAACGTATCGCGCAAGCAGTTGCCCATGCTCATCCACGAGGTCCACAACATCGACCCCAAGGCCTTCCTCTCCATTCTGGAGGCCTCGGAAGTGTTGGGTGAGGGCTTCGGCTCGCTGCACGACAAGGCGACGGAGTAGCCCCGTCGTTTTCCACCTAACGAACTTACATTCAGCATAATGGCAAGCGAAAACTTCATCGACTTAGTAAAGATCTTCTGCCGTTCCGGCAACGGTGGGGCGGGATCCGCGCACCTCGCCCGCACTGCCCAGGACCCCAAGGCGGGCCCCGACGGCGGCGACGGCGGCAAGGGCGGCGATGTGGTCCTCAAAGGCAACCGCAACCTCTGGACCCTGCTCCACCTCCGCTACACCAAGCACATCTTCGCGGAAGACGGCGGCAACGGCTCCGCCAACCTGCGCTTCGGCAAGAACGGCAAGGACGCCATCATCGAGGTGCCCCTCGGCACCATCGCCAAAGACCCCGACACCGACGAGATCCTCGGAGAAGTGCTCGAAGATGGGCAGACGGTCATCGTGATGAAGGGTGGCCGCGGCGGACAGGGCAACGTCCACTTCAAGAGCGCCACCCGCCAGACCCCGCGCTTCGCCCAACCCGGCGAAGAGGGCTACGAACAGTGGATCACGTTGGAACTCAAAGTGTTGGCAGATGTCGGCCTCGTCGGATTTCCCAACGCCGGCAAGTCCACCCTCATCTCCGTGCTCTCCAACGCCAAGCCCAAGATCGCCGACTACCCCTTCACCACGCTCAAGCCCAACCTCGGCATGGTCGCCTACCGCGACTACCAGTCCTTCGTCATCGCCGACATTCCAGGCATCATCGAAGGTGCCTCCGAGGGCAAGGGCATCGGGCTCCGCTTCCTCCGCCACATCGAGCGCAACTCCATCCTGCTCTTCCTTATCCCCGTCATCTCCGAAGACATCGCCAAAGAGTACAAGATCTTGCTGAACGAACTACAGTCATATAATCCGGAATTAGTTGACAAGCAGCAGATTATCGCTATTACAAAGTGCGATCTGGTGCCCGAGGAGGAGATCGCCAAACTGAAGAAAAAGTTGAAACTGCCCGCTCCTACGCTCTTCATCTCCTCACATGCGCGCCTGCACCTCACCGAACTCAAGGACCTGCTCTGGCAAAAACTGAATGCAACCGAGTAACCCGAATTTCATCCATACATTTATATAATATAGACCTATGATCATCAACGAAGAAATCAAGGATTTATCAAAGAGACTCAGTGAGTTAAGGAGGTGTCTTTGACGTTGCCGGGAAAGAGGCATTTGTAACTGAAAAAGAGGAGATTACGCATCGCGCCGACTTTTGGGACGACCCGAAGGCCGCCGAGAAACTGTTCAAGGAGATCAGTTTCACCAAGTCTTGGATCACCGACTTCAAGCAGGCGGAGGAGAAGTTCGAGGAGTGCGAGATGACCTACGAGTTCTTCGGTGCGGGCGACGCGACGGAAGAGGAGGTCGAGAAGAGTTATCAATCTGCGTTACAAGCGATTGAGAAGTTGGAATTCCGGAATATGATGCGCAACGAGGAGGATGTCTGCAACGTGATCCTGACGATCAACTCGGGAGCGGGCGGCACCGAAAGTTGCGACTGGGCGGAGATGCTGCTGCGCATGTACATGCGTTGGGGAGAACGCAACAAATACAGTATCAAGTTATTGGACAGACAAGAGGGGGATGTGGCGGGCATCAAGTCGGCCACCATCGAACTAGACGGGCCTTACGGGTACGGCTACCTGAAGAGTGAGAGCGGCGTGCATCGTTTAGTGAGGATCTCGCCCTTCGACTCGGCGGCGCGGCGGCACACGTCGTTCGCGTCGGTATTCGCCTATCCCATTGTCAATGAGGACATCAACATCGAGATCAACCCGGCCGACCTGACATGGGACACGTACCGCAGCAGCGGCCCAGGCGGGCAGAACGTCAACAAGGTGGAGACGGCGGTACGGTTGCACCATGCGCCGACGGGCATCGTCATCGAGTGCCAGGAGACCCGTTTCCAGGCGCAGAACCGTGAGAAGGCATTGCAGATGTTGAAATCCCAGTTGTACCAGATCGAGTTGGAGAAGAAGCGGGCGAAGTTGAACGAGATCGAGAGCAGCAAGAAGCGCATCGAATGGGGTTCTCAGATAAGAAGTTACGTGATGCAGCCCTACAAGATGGTGAAGGATTTGCGCACGCAGTACGAGACTTCCAACGTGAATGCGGTCATGGATGGGGAGTTGGACGGCTTCATCAAGGCCTATCTGATGATGTCGGGGAAGTAGGAAACCACAACTGTTTGTCCCTCTGAAAGATAGTGTTTTTAACACTATCTTTAGAATTAAAAATCATTTTGGAATCTTCGGAAACCCTTGTTTTTCTATATACAATTTTTTTTAATAAACAAGGGTGGAGTCCACATTTTCCTAACTTTTTTTTGTTCATATTTGCAAGCGAAAAAAAGGGGCGGCAACGCACCATCAACGCTTTCATTTATAGGTTTTTATTAAAAAGGGCTTTTGTAATATCCTAACCATGACCGAATCAACCGCTATAGACCACCGCACTGTTTGGCAAAACTGCCTCGCATTCATCAAAGACAACGTTCCCCCGAACACCTACAACATGTGGTTCGCACCGATCGAGCCAGTGTCGTTGAAAGACAACTGCCTGACCGTGGCGTTGCCGAGTCATGCCTATTTCGAGTGGTTGGAGCGTAGTGCGCAGAAGGTCATCCGCACGGCCATCCGCAAGGAGTTGGGGGCCACCGGTCGGTTGAAATACAAGGTGCCCGTGGCGGAGCCCACAGACAAGAAGCCCATCACCGTGACGCTGCCCTGGAATCCGGTGACGCACGTGCAGAATCCGCCGCGCATGCCCCGCAATCCGTACGAGACTGCCGGCGAAGGGCTCAACCCCGATCTGCTGCCCGGCATCAAGGCCGTGAACATCCCCAGCAACTTGGTGGAGTCGCTCAACTTTGACAACTTCGTGGAGGGCAAGTGCAACCAGTTCGCACGGTTGGCGGGCAAGGCCATCGCGCAGGCGGTTCCCGGCTCCACTCCCTACAACCCCTTCTTCATCTACTCTGACACCGGTCTCGGAAAGACCCATTTGGCCCACGCCATCGGCCTCGAACTGAAAGCCAACTACCCCGACGCCATCGTCCTCTACGTCAGTTCCGACCTCTTCCTCCAGCAGTTCACCGAAGCCCGCCGCAGCAACAACTACAACGACTTCGTCTATTTCTACCAGAATGTGGATGTGCTCATCATCGACGACATCCAGTTTCTGGGCGGAAAGGACAAGACACAAGAGGCGTTTTTTCACATTTTCAACTATTTGCAACAGCATAAGAAACAGATCATCATCACGGCTGACAAGTCGCCGGCGGAGATCAAGGGCTTCGAAGCCCGCGTGCTCGCCCGACTGAAGTGGAGTCTGGTGGCCGAACTCACCGCGCCCGACCTGGACACCCGCATCGCCATCCTCAATAAGAAATTGGAAAACAGCGGGATAGAATTTCCCAACGAGGTGATCGAATACTTGGCGCTTCGCGTCACCGCCAACGTGCGCGAACTCGAAGGCGCCATGATCGCCATCCTCGCGCAGTCGTCCATCAACCACAAGGAGATCACCATCGACCTGGCCAAGGAGATGATTGACAAATACGTGAAGAGCACAGCGCGGGAGATCTCCATCGAATACATCCAGAAGATGGTGGCCGAGCACTTCAACATCGCCGTGGAGACCATCAACACGAGCACACGTCGTCGCGAGGTGGCCCAGCCGCGCCAGATCTGCATGTATTTCGCCAAGAAATACACCAAACTCCCGCTCAGCACCATCGGCAAAAACTGCGGCAACAAGGACCACGCCACCGTGCTGCACGCCTGCCGCGTCATCGCCGACCTCTACGAGACCGACAAGAAGATGCGTGCCGACATCGACGCCATCGACAAAAAGATGAAACTGTAACAGGTTTTTGGCCGAAAACGAAAATAAAAGGAGGTGCCGCAACGTTATAATAGCATTATGAAACGACACTTTCGGCTATATCTTGTCATTTTAGGATTCTTGGCGTTGTGGTTCTTCCAGGCCTGCGCGCCGAAGATCACGGGCGCCCGTCCGCACCGCCGCGACCGTCACTGCGGCTGCGACAACACGTTGCCGACTCCCGCCGACAGCACCTGCATCCTTTACCAAAACCTATCCTCACGATGACTTCTACTACCAAACGCATTTTCGCTGAAGTTGAAAAGTACTTCTTCATCTGCATCGGGCTGGCCATCTTCGCCTTCGGCTGGACGGCCTTCCTCATCCCCAACCAGATCACCGGCGGCGGCATCAGCGGTATCTCCGCCATCATATACTTCGCCTACGACAAGATTCCCGTCTCCGTTTCCGCCCTCATCCTCAACCTCATCCTCATCGCCATCGCGTGGAGGATCCTCGGCCGGCGTTTCTGCATCGACACCCTAATCTGTTCCGTCATCCTATCCCTCATGCTGCAGGTGGGGCAGTCGCTCTTCCCCACGCCGCTCGTCCCCGACGACCCGTTCCTCTGTGCCATGATCGGCGCCGCCCTGTCGGGCTTCGGCATCGGGCTTGTGCTCACCAACGGCGGCAACACCGGCGGCACCGACATCATCGTGCTCATGATCGCCAAGTACCGGAAAGTCTCCTACGGCCGTACCAGTCTCTACCTCAACATCTTCATCGTCCTCTCCTCCATCCTCATCACCCACGACCCAGTCAAATTAGTCTATAGCGTCGTCGTCCTCTTCGCCTACATCGTCGTCTCCGACCTTGTCATCGACGGCTTCCGGCAGACCTTCCAATTCATGGTGTTTTCGAAGAAGAACCACGAGATCGCGGAGCGCATCAACAAGGAGCTGCACCGCGGCGCTACCTTTCTCAAAGGCACCGGCAGTTACAACCATCAGGACACCGAGGTGCTGCTCATCATCTCGCACCGCACCGACCAGGCGAACATCATCCGCATCATCAAGGATGTGGATAGCAGTGCCTTCATCTCCATTTCGAAAGTACAAAGCGTCTTCGGAAAGAATTTCGAAGAGATTAAATAACCAATCCCCAGCCCTATGGAACAGCAGATACTTGACAACGCAACCCTTTGGTTATCTGAAAAATACGACGAAGTCACCCGCAACGAGGTGCGTCGTTTGATGGAGCAGGATCCCACCGAACTGACGGAGTCGTTCTACCGCACGCTCGAATTCGGCACGGGCGGCCTGCGCGGCATCATGGGCGTCGGTTCCAACCGCATGAACAAATACACGGTCGGCGCGGCCACTCAAGGACTCGCCAACTACCTGAAAAAGAACTGTCCCGGTGAGGAGTTGAAGGTCGTGGTGTCGCACGACTCCCGCAACAACAGCCGTTTCTTCGCCGAGGTGACCGCCCAGGTGATGGCCGCCAATGGCATCGTCTGCTACCTCTTCGAGGACCTGCGTCCCACTCCCGAACTCTCGTTCGCCGTCCGCCACCTGCACTGCCAGTCCGGCGTGATGGTCACCGCCTCGCACAACCCGAAGGAGTACAACGGCTACAAGGTCTATTGGGGCGACGGCGGCCAGATCGTGCCTCCGCACGACAAGGGCATCATCGACGAGGTGAACGCCGTGACCTCCGTGGACCAGATCCGCTGGGACGGCGGCGAGGAGCGCATCCACATCATCAGCAAGGAAGTCGATGAGCCATACCTGACCTTGGTCAAGTCGCTGTCGCTCAACCCCGAAGCCATCGCCCGCCACCACGATTTGAACATCGTCTATACGCCGTTGCACGGCACGGGCATCACGATGGTTCCGGAAGCGTTGCGCCGTTACGGCTTCACCAACGTACACGTGCTGGAGGCGCAGCGCCAGCCCGACGGCGACTTCCCCACCGTTGCCTCGCCCAACCCTGAAGAGCGTTCCGCCATGGAGTTAGCCATGAAGAAGGCCGACGAAATCGGCGCCGACTTGGTACTCGCCACCGACCCCGACGCCGACCGTGTGGGCATCGCCGTACGCAACCCGCAGGGGGAGATCGTCCTGCTCAACGGCAACATGACCGGCTCGCTGTTAGTGGATTACGTGCTGTCGCAATGGAAGCAGCGCGGCAAACTCACCGGCAAGGAGTTCACCGTCAAGACCATCGTAACCACCGAGTTGATCCGCGACATCGCCACCGGCTACGGGCTTCCCTGCTACGACGTGCTCACCGGCTTCAAATATATCGCCGAGAAGATCAAGAACGAGAAGGGACGCACCTTCATCGTCGGAGGCGAGGAGAGTTACGGCTACCTCATCGGCGACTTCGTACGCGACAAGGACGCCGTATCCGCCTGCTGCATGATCGCCGAGATGGCCGCCGCATTGGCTGACGAGGGGAAGACGCCCTACCGCCGGCTGCAGGAACTATATGTGGAACATGGTTTTTACAGAGAGGAACTGCTCTCCATCACCAAGAAAGGACAGAGCGGCGCGGCCGAAATCCAGCAGATGATGGCCGACTTCCGCCAGACTCCGCCCACGCAGATCAACGGCTCGCCCGTCTGCATGGTCATGGACTACCAGACCCGCCGCTGCACCGACTGCACCACCGGTGAGACCACCCCCATCGACCTGCCCAAGTCGAACGTGCTCCAGTTCTTCACCCTCGACGGCACGAAAGTCACCGCCCGTCCCTCCGGCACCGAGCCAAAGATCAAATTCTATTTCGGGGTGAAAGAAGAACTGCGTGATATTCAAGATTTTGAAAAGACGAAAGAGAAATTGGTTGAAAAGATCGCCCAGGTGAGGAGTTCCCTGAAATTATAATAAATCTTAAAATTTCGTCCGGGACCCCTTTCGTTATCCAAAAAAGCACGACCTTTGCAAAGAGAAAACGTCAACATTAAGACTCTAAAGCTATGAAAAATACATTTTTTATCCTGCTCATCGCCGCACTCGTGACCGCGGGTTGCAAACAGGAGCTGAAAAAAGAGGATATCCAACAGGGTGTCACCGAAATGTTCCAGCATGTCAAAACGGATGGAATCGACAAGGCCCTTGCCGTCTTCGCCGATGGCTACGACCAGATGAACGACAGTGAGAAACAGCGTCTGCGCGATGCCTTCAGCGGCAAAGAGTTCAAAATCGTAAAAATTGAGGGGGACAAAGTGACCGTTGAAATCGACATCTCACCCGCCGATGGAGGCCAGATCATTGTCAAGACCGTCATCTTCAAAGTCATTCAAGTTGATGGCAAAATCCGGGTGAAGGACATTGTGAACGTCATCGAGCACAACGGCACGCCCAGGGAAAGCAGAATCGAGGATGCCTCTGGAGAAGGGGCGGACAGTTTGGAGGCCTCTGGAAACGCACTTTCTGAAGAGCACGACTAACCTCCTGGAAAACAACAAAAAAGGCACTCAATTGAGTGCCTTTTTCTGTTTGGTTTTACCTCAACGGACTATTCATCCAAGCTGATGGCACCGGTGGGGCAAGCGCTGGCGCAAGCACCGCATTCGATGCACTCATCGGGATTGATTTTGTAGATGTCACCCTCGGAAATAGCTCCAACGGGGCACTCGCCTGCGCACGTGCCGCACGCAACACAAGAGTCAGAAATTTTGTAAGCCATAGTGTTTATTTTTTTGGTTGTTTTTATCGCTGCAAAAATACTACATTTTTTATAATTGCACGACCTATTTTAATTTTTTTAATATCAAGGAAAAACAACCGCTTTTGCGTATATTTGCACCGATAAGGAGTATTCTTTTTATTTTTTATAATCGATTGAAAATCAAAATAATAGATAACCATTGGTCTTTTTTATAAGACTAAAACTTGCAATATCATGAAGAAGATTCTCATCACCGGCGGTGCCGGTTTCATCGGTTCCCACGTTGTTCGGCTCTTCGTAAACAAGTATCCGGAGGTCGAAATTTTCAATTTGGACAAGTTGACTTACGCAGGAAACCTGGAAAATCTGTCGGACATTGACTCGAAACCGAACTACCATTTCGTGAAGGGGGACATCGTGGATGCGCCCTTCATCAACGCCCTGTTTGAGCGCGAGCAGTTCGACGGCGTGATCCACCTGGCCGCCGAGTCGCACGTTGACCGCTCCATCGCCAACCCGATGGAGTTCATCTTCACCAACGTCGTCGGCACTGTCAACCTGCTCAATGCCGCCAAGAGCATCTGGCAGGGGCACTACGAAGGGCACCGTTTCTACCACATCTCCACTGACGAGGTCTATGGCGCGCTCGGCGACACTGGCGCGTTCAAAGAGACCACCCCCTACTCGCCTCACAGTCCCTACTCCGCTTCCAAGGCCAGTTCCGATCACTTCGTGCGCGCCTACCACGACACCTATGGTCTGCCCACGGTCATCTCCAACTGCTCAAACAACTACGGTCCCAACCAATTCCCTGAGAAACTCATCCCGCTGTTTATCAACAACATCAAGCATAACAAGTCGTTGCCGGTGTATGGCAAGGGCATCAACGTGCGCGACTGGCTCTATGTGGAGGACCACGCCCGTGCCATCGACCTGATCTTCCATCAGGGGAAGACGGGCGAGACCTACAACATTGGCGGCAACAACGAGTGGCGCAACATCGACCTCATCAAGAAGCTGATCGAGATCATGGACCGCAAGTTAGGCCGTCCGGAAGGCACTTCCCTTCAGCTCATCACCTACGTCACCGACCGCGCCGGCCACGACCTGCGCTACGCCATCGACGCCACCAAACTGCGCACCGAACTCGGGTGGGAGCCCACCATCAAGTTCGCCGAGGGATTCGAGCAGACCGTTGACTGGTACTTGTCCCATGAGGAATGGTTAAACAACGTCACCTCAGGAAGTTACCAGGAGTATTACCATAAGATGTATGGGGAATAACAGCCAACCCTTTCGATACTTGGTCGCCGGGCCATGTGCGGCGGAGAGCGAAAGCCAGGTGTATGCCACTGCGCAACGCCTGCACGAGTTGGCCCCTACCCTTCCCTACCCTGTCGCGTTCTTTCGCGCGGGTGTTTGGAAACCGCGCAGCAACGGCGCCGACTTCTGCGGGGCCGGCGAGCAGGCCTTGGACTGGCTGCGAGACATCCAACGCGAATTCGGGTTCACCCCTTGTGTGGAAGTAGCTACCACACAGCATGTTGAGGCCTGCCTCGCGCACGGCGTCACTGTCTTTTGGATCGGGGCACGCACCTCGGTCAACCCCTTCTCCATACAAGCCATCGCGGACGCCGTGCGCGGCGCCGGCGCCACCATCTTAGTGAAGAACCCGGCCATTCCCGACCTCAAACTCTGGCTCGGCAACGTGGAACGTTTCGAGCGCGCCGGCGCCGCCGGCATCATCGCCGTCCACCGTGGATTCGCCACCGCCCAGGAACCGCAATTGCGCAACGCCCCGCTGTGGGAAATCGCCAACGCCTTCAAGGTGGCCCGCCCCGACCTGCCCCTGCTCTGCGACCCCTCCCATATCGCAGGCGACACACAGTACATCAAACAGATAGCACAGACCGCCATCAACTACGGCTGCAACGGACTCATGGTGGAAGTACACTGTGACCCCGCGCACGCCCTCAGCGACGCCAGCCAGCAACTCACCCCCGACGCCTTCGCCGACCTCATCCGCTCGCTCAACTACATGGCCACCGGCGACGCCCCGGAAGACCTGCTCCGCCGCGAGCGCAACCTCATCCACAACATTGACAGCCAAATCAGCCAACTGCTGGCCCAACGCATGTCCGTCGTCGATGAAATCGCCCGGATCAAACGCGAGCACCACATCCCGTTGCTCCAACCCGGCCAGTGGAACAATGTGGTGAGCCACTATCAGGAACAAGCCCTCCCCGATCCCGAATATGCCGAATTTCTGCACAGTTTTTTGGAACTGCTCCACCAGCACTCCCTCAAACGCCAGCAGGCCTCCCCCGACCCTAAAACGCCGAAAAACCAACAACCATGAGCGAAAATCCCACTCCAGAACACCACGCCGGCTTTGTCAACCTCATCGGCAACCCCAACGTCGGCAAGAGCACGCTGATGAACAAACTCGTCGGCGAGCGCCTCTCCATCATCACCGCCAAGGCCCAGACAACTCGCCACCGCATCCGCGGCATCGTCGATGGCGAGGGCTTCCAGATCATCTACTCCGACCTTCCGGGCATTCTGTCGCCCGCCTACAAGATGCAGGAGATGATGATGCGCTTCGTCTCCGAGTCGCTCCGCGACGCCGACCTCGTACTCTACCTCGTGGAGTGCGGCGAGACCAAATACGACGAACAAGTCATCGAGAAACTGCAAAAGATGGATACACCCATCATATTGGTAATCAACAAAATAGATAAGGCAACGGAAGAACAGGTCGCCGCATCCACGACCTTCTGGCACAACCTGCTGCCGAAGAGCGAGCCCGTCCAAATCTCCGCATTGCAAGGTAAAAACCTGAACTTCCTGCTGCAACGCATCATTGAGAAACTGCCCGTCTGCCCGCCCTATTTTCCCAAAGACCAACTCACCGACCGCCCCACCCGCTTCTTTGTCTCCGAAATCATCCGCGAGAAAATCCTGCTCAACTACAAGAAGGAAATCCCTTACAGCGTGGAAGTTGTAGTGGATGAGTACAAGGAGACCGACGACATGGTGCGCATCATGGCCACGCTTTACGTGGAGCGCGAGACACAAAAGGCCATCATCATCGGCAGGCAAGGGCAGGCCATCAAAAAACTCGGCACCGAATCGCGCGCCGCCATCGAGGAGTTCATCCAACAACATGTCTATCTTGATCTTTCGGTCAAGGTACTCAAGGATTGGCGCAACAGCGACCTGCTGATGAAAAAGTTCGGATACGCGCAGTCATGATTTATATTTAACTGAAAATCAAATTATTACAATATGAAAATCATTGATGGAAAGAAGATCGCCCAAGAGGTGAAAAGCGAAATCTCAAAGAAGGTGCAGGAATGGATGAAGGAGGGGAAGTCGGTGCCGCACTTGGCCGCCGTCATCGTCGGCGACGACGGTGCCGCCAAGACCTACATCGACAGCATCAAGCGGTCGTGCGAGGCCGTCGGCTTCAACAGTTCCATCTACCAGCTCTCCGCCAACACCACGGAGAAAGAACTTTTGGAGACCATCAACTTCCTCAACACCGACGACGACATTGACGGATACATCATCCAACTACCTCTGCCCAAGCATATTAACACGGAGCATGTGGTGGCCGCCGTCGATCCGCGCAAGGATGTGGACTGCTTCCATCCCGTCAACAACGGCAAGTTGCTGTTGGGCGAGGCGGAGTTCCTGCCGGCGACCCCTTACGGCACCATCGAGTTGATGCGCCGTTCGGGCATCCAGACGGAGGGCAAGCACTGCGTGGTGCTCGGTCGCAGCAACATCGTGGGCAAGCCGCTGGCGATGCTGTTGGCGCAGAAGGCCCCCACCGGCAACGCGACTGTGACCATCTGCCACAGTCGCACCCCCAACCTGAAGGAGGTTTGTGCCACTGCCGACATCCTGCTGGTGGCCATCGGGCAGCCGGAGATGATCACCGCCGACTACGTGAAACCCGGCGCCACGGTCATCGACATCGGCATCCACCGAATCCCCGACAGCACGACGGAGAAGGGCTACCGCATCTGCGGCGACGTGAAGTACGACGAGGTAGCGCCCAAGTGCGAGGCGATCACGCCCGTGCCCGGCGGCGTTGGTCCGATGACCATGACCTGCCTGATGCTCAATACGATACACGCCCACGAAATGAGGAAGTAATGGAGAGCGTCCGGGTAGATAAATGGCTGTGGATGGTTCGGCTGTTCAAGACGCGGTCGTTGGCCACAGAGGCCTGCAACGCGGGCAAGATCAAACTCAACGGCACCAATGTGAAGCCGGCGAAGACGGTGAAGAGCGAGGAGGTGCTGGAGGTGCATATCGGACAGTTGGTGAAGACGGTGAAGGTGCTCGATGCACCGAAGAGCCGCGTGGGCGCGCCGTTGGTGCCGCAATATTGCGAAGACCTGACGCCGCAGGAGGAGTACGACCGCGTGCGGATGCTGAACATGCGATTCGAGAAGCGCGACCGCGGCGAGGGGCGCCCTACCAAGCGCGACCGTCGTCAGATCGACTACATCAAAAACCTGTACGGGGAAGAGGACTGAGCTACTGTATCGGAGCCATGCCGCCGTGCAAGACTATGCCCTCGGGCGTCCAGGCCAAGTAGGAGTTGTGTCTCAACCAATCACCTGTATTATAATAGATTAGACCGTCTTGCACGGCTACTTCCTGCGGATAGTGGGTATGTCCGTAGATGAAGATTTCGGCCTGCGTTTCCGCGTGGCAGCGACGGATATGGTCGAAGGTGACCTGCGTGTAGCGCTGGGCTTTCGCCTTCCACTGATCCAGGGTGGCCTTCTCGTGACTTTTCCGACTGCGGTGGGAGCAGAAGCGGGCGATGCCGAAAGCCCAGCGCGGCGGCAAAGCCCCGTAGAGCGCAATGTTCAACTTCATGGCGAACAGCTTCTTGATGAACTGGTAGCCGTGGTCGGCGGGGTCCAACCCATCGCCATGACCAATGAGACAGCGCCTACCGTTGATCTCAAAGAGTTGTTCCTGGCGGAAGATGTGCATTCCGAACTCGTCGGCGAAGTAGGTTTTCACCCACATGTCGTGGTTGCCGGTGAAGTAATAAATCTCGACGCCCGCCTGCCGCAGCTCCGCCAACTTGGCAAAGAAACGGCAGAACCCCTTGGGTACCACATCCTTATATTCAAACCAAAAATCGAAGATGTCGCCCAGCAAGAAGAGGTGGTCGGCGGCGGGCTGGATGGTGTCAAGCCATGCCACGACGTTCGCCTCGCGTCGGCGACTGCTTTCCGCGTCGGGCGCTCCGAAATGGAAGTCGGAGGCGAAGAATACGCTGCCGTTAAGGACAATAGGTGTAGAGGATGCGGTCACTTTTCGATTTTGTGCTAAAACGATAAAAGAAACGGATTATTGCAGAAAAGGTTACAGACGGGGATGATGAATTTTCGCCACCTCGAATTCCACAGCCGCGAAAATCCCCCAAAAAGACAAAACCACTATCTCGTTCTGATACAACAAGTAAAGTCAACTCAAATATCCGCGCTTTTAGAAAAAAAATTTGTACTTTTGCGCGTCAAAACCACCCCATGCAAAGTCTCGAACTTTTCGGCATTCCCCTGCTCTACGTCCTCGCGGTCGTGGCCTTCCTGCTGCCCCGTATTCCCGTGGTCGGCAAGTTCTTCAACATCATCAACACGCTGATTCACGAACTGGGGCACGCACTCATGGCATTGCTGCTCGGCGGCGAAATCCTGCAGATACAGATTTTCTCCGACACCTCCGGCGTGACCGTCACCAAGTCGAAATCCAAATTCAAGGCCTTTTTAGTCAGTCTGGCGGGCTACACCTTCGCTTCCGCCGCGGCATACCTCTGCTTCTACCTGCTCTCCGTCGGACGGGAGGAGTGGATCATCCTCGGCACCTCCGCCATTTTCATCATTATGTTAATTTTCTGGATCAGAAATAGATACGGATTGATATGGGTCATCATCTACACCCTATTAAACGCAGTGCTGATATTTTGGGTCAAAAATACAACGGTGACGATGGTGGTGGCCTGGTTCTACAGTCTGATGATCCTGTTGGAGTCGGTCTGGTCGAGTTTGGTGCTGCTTTGGCTTTCGTTGAAGGACGGCAATCATGCCGGTGACGCCACCAACCTCAAGAAGTTCACGCACATCCCGGCCTTCTTCTGGTCGCTACTTTTCACGGCCTTCGCCGGCTACATGTCGTATTTGAGTTTGAGTGTTGTGGGGCACTGGCCGTTCAACTAATTGATTTTCCTTCGCTACAATCCTCTTTCCAGCACGGGCACCAGCCGATCAATGTCGCCAGCGCCGACGGTAAGCAGCACCTGCGGACGGTCTTCTTGCAGGTAAGGAAGCAGTTTCTCCTTGGTTACCAATACTTTCCGCACACATGGCACCTGATCCAGCAGCCATTGTGAGGTGATACCTGGAATCGGCTCCTCGCGGGCGGGGTAGATGTCGAGCAGCACCACGCGGTCAGCGAGTGCCAACACCTCGGCGAACTGCGGTCCGAAGTCGCGGGTGCGGGTGTAGAGGTGCGGCTGGAAGACCACCGTGACCTCCTTGCCGGCATAGATTTTCTTGACAGCCGTGAGAATAGCGCGAATCTCCTCGGGATGATGGGCGTAGTCGTCGATATAGACAAAGTCGGGACGGCGCACGCGGTAGTCGAAGCGCCGCCGCACGCCCTCGAAAGCGGCCATCCGTTCGCGGATCTGCTCGTCGCTGAGTTTCAGCAAGATGCCGACTGCACAAGCGGCGGCGGCATTCAGTACGTTGTGGGCGCCGGGCACCCCCACGACCACATCACGTAGGCAACCGTCGGCATGATAGAGGTTGAAACGGGCGCCAGCCGGCTCCAACCGCTCGTCGGCAATGCGGAAATCACACCCCTCCCCCGTCCCGTAAGTCAACTTGCGGGCGTGCGCGACCTTGTCGGCCACCTTCTCGTGAATCACCAGCGTGCCGTCGGCATCAATCTGGTTGGCAAAGAGTTGAAACGACTCCACCAAGTGACGCTGGTCACCGTAAATGTCAAGGTGGTCGGCATCCATGGAGGTGATGACGGCCACATGCGGATAGAGTGTGAGGAAGGAGCGATCGAACTCGTCGGCTTCCGCCACAACGGTATCAAAATTATTATCTATCAGAAAGTTACTATCGAAATTCTTGGCCACACCACCGATGAAAGCGAGCAGTTTGCGGTAAGGAGCCAGCAACTGCGTGAGCATGGCGGTCGTAGTGGTCTTGCCGTGCGTGCCAGCCACCGCAATGGTGGGATGCCCTTGGGCGAGATTGCCCAACACCTGCGCCCGCTTATAGATCGGGTAGTCATGCTTTTGAAAATAGCTCAACTCACTGTGATCATGCGGGATAGCGGGCGTATAGACGACTTCGTCCACATGTTCCGGAATTTGGCTCACGTCATCGTCGAAGTGGATGATGGCGCCCTCCTGCTGGAGCTGCTGAGTGATGGCGGAGGGGACGTGGTCGTAGCCATAGACGCGGTCGCCGCGACGCAGGAAATAGCGGGCGAGGGCACTCATGCCAATGCCGCCGATACCGAGAAAATAGATGGTCTTGGACATGTCAATCGCTTAGTTCAGAACCTCAAACTCCGAGTGCTTGCTGATGTATTCGGGCACAATCTGCTTCATCTTCTTGACAATGGCGAAGGGATCATCGTCCTGCATTGCAATGAGGTCGTCAATTTCCTGTGCCACCTCATTGTAGTCGTAGGTGCGAACCTTGGCAATCAGAATCTTGGGGTTCGGAGTTTCGGTGGTATTTTCCTTGTTGGCTAATAGTTCCTCGTACAACTTCTCCCCTGGCCGCAAACCGGTGAAGACAATCTGGATGTCGGTGCCGAGGGTGAGGCCGGAAAGCCGTATCATCTTGACAGCCAGATCGTAAATGCGGACGGGCTGGCCCATGTCGAAGATGAAGATTTCGCCGCCTTGTCCCATGGCACCGGCGTTGATCACTAATTGACAGGCCTCGGGAATGGTCATGAAGTAGCGGGTGATCTCAGGATCGGTGACGGTGACAGGACCGCCGCTCTCAATCTGCTTTTTGAAAATGGGAATCACGGAGCCGTTGGTACCCAGAACGTTGCCGAAGCGAGTGGTGATGAATTTGGTGTTCGTCTGCTGGAAGTTGAGCGACTGCACGTAGATTTCGGCGATACGCTTGGAACATCCCATCACGTTGGTGGGGTTGACGGCCTTGTCGGTGGAGACCATCACGAACTTCTGCACATGGTACTTCACGGCGAGGTCGGCCAACACCTTGGTACCCATGACGTTGGTCTTGACGGCCGCGCCGGCGTTCTCTTCCATCACCGGCACATGCTTGTAGGCGGCGGCGTGGTAGATGATGTCAGGGCGTTCCCGCTCGATGATCGCTTCCATCTTCCGGGCGTCTCGGATGCTCACGATCTCCATGTCGATGTTTTTCAAACCGTTGATCGCATAGCATTCGTTACGAAGGTAGAAGAAGGGCGTTTCGGCATTATCAATGAGTACCAGTTTCTTGTACTGATATTTCATCACCTGGCGCACAATCTCGCTGCCGATAGAGCCGGCGGCACCAGTGATAAGAATCGTCTTTCCACATAAATCACTGGATATCAAATCAGTATCCAGCACAATCTGACCACGTTCCAACAAATCTTCAATCTTCACCTTCTTGATCTGCTTGAAACTCAACTCTCCGTTAATCCACTTTTTCACAGGCGGCACGGCCAGCACTTTGGCGTTGTATTGCAAACCGATTTCGGTGATCTCATTCTTTTTCGCAGGCGGCAAATTCTGAATGGCGATGATGAGAAAGTTGATGTTGTGGGAGGCGAGATAATCTGGCAACTTACTAATATCCAACACATTAACATTCTCTATCTTCATCCCGATTTTGTGAGGATTGATGTCGAAAAAGGCCAGCACATTATACTTGCAGTAGGCATCACGGTCGAGTGCGCGCTTGGTAGTGACGCCGTTGGTGCCGGCGCCCACGATGACAACATCGCGTTTTTTGTGTGCCGGATTGATGGCTTCAAAGTATAAACTCTTGAAAATCAATCGATAAAAAATCATCACTAAGGAGGTGATGAAGAACTCCATCACCAGCACGGACATCGGGATGAGGTAGGCGCGGCGCAGCATGAAAAGTCCGAAGTTCAAACCCAGCAGCACGACTGAACCTGAGAGGTTGGCGATCAGAATGCGAAAGATATCGCTGGTACTGGTATAGCGGATGACGCACTTGTAAATCTTGAGGATGATAGAGAAAACCAGGCGGATAGCGAGGATAAGCGCAGGGATGAAAACATACTCCTTGACGGTGAAGTTGGCCTTGGCAAGCACGGTGAAGTCGGTGCGGGAGACCATGGCCAGGAATGCCGACAGATAGACACAAATGGCATCGGCCAGCAACACCCAGATGCTTTTGACAATGCCGTGTGACTTGAGAAACCGTTTGAAATATAGTTTTAAGGGCATGAATAGTCTATTTTGGTACGTTTTTTACGAAAAAAAGACTCCGTTGTTACAACTCCGTCGGATCAAGGCAAAGATTCTCTTTTACAATAGTAACTTGCTGAATAGTATTGGTTTGCGATGCATTGAAAGGGAGTTTGAGTTTGATATAGTTGTCGGTGAAGCCGAACATGTAGCCGGCTTTCTCTTCGGTTTCGACGAGCACGGGGCGTTGTTCGCCGAGATGCTGGTGGTAGAAGGCCTTTTTCTTGCGGTCGGAGAGGGCGATGAGTTGGTTGGTGCGCTCGTGCTTGATAGGGTGTGGCACCTGTGGCATGAGGGCGGCGGGGGTGTCGGGGCGGGCGGAGTAAGTGAAGACATGGCAGTAACTAATGGGCAGGTTTTCAAGAAATTGCAAACCGTCGGCAAATTCGTCGTCGGTCTCGCCCGGGAATCCGGCGATGATGTCCATGGCGATGCAGGCGTGCGGCAGGGCGGCCTTCACCTTGTACACTTTTTCGGCATAGAGTTCGCGGGTATAGCGGCGGTGCATGTCGGCCAGCACACGGTTGTGGGCCGCCTGCAGGGGGATATGGAAGTGGGGCATGATGGTGCGGGAGGTGGCGGCGAGGTTGATGATGTCGTCTGTGAGCAGGTTGGGTTCGATGGAGGAGATGCGCAGGCGCAGGCCGAGGTCTTCGACTTCGACGGCCCGAAGCAGTTCGAGGAAACTGGAGCCGTTGCGGCGGCCGAAGTCGCCGAGGTTGACGCCGGTGAGGACCACCTCTTGGATGCCAAGTTCGGCGATGGTGCGCAGTTGCCGGAGGACACCTTCGACGGTGTCGCTGCGGCTGGCTCCGCGAGCGCGCCACACGGTGCAGTAGGTGCAGTGGTAGTCGCAGCCGTCCTGGATCTTGAGGAAGGAGCGGGTGCGGTCGTTGGAGGAGAAGGCGGAATAGAAGGGGGGGGCTGCGGGCGTGGGCTGGCCTTGGAGGAATGGCAAGAGATTCATCTTGTCCTCGTTGCCGAAGGTGGCGACGACGCCGGGCCACTGGAGGATCTCGGGGGCGCGCAGGGCGGCCTGACAGCCCACGACCACGATCTGCGCGTCGGGGGTTTCGCGGTGGAGATGAGCCACCAGATTGCGCACTTTCTTTTCCGCCACGGTGGTCACGGCGCAACTGTTCACGATGATATAGTCGGGATGATCCGCGTGCTCAAACCCGCATTCCCGTAGGCGTCGTGCGATTTCCGACGACTCGCTGAAGTTGAGTTTGCAGCCCAAGGTGTGGATGGAAAAGGTCTTGTTCATTGCGGCGGCAAAGATACGTTTTTTTTTTAGGTTTAGACATTCCTACCGCTCCCGTGCGACCGCCATGGCCGTGCGCAGGCCGTCGATAGCGGCGGAGGTGATGCCGCCGGCATAGCCAGCCCCCTCGCCTACCGGATAGAGAGCCGCCACGCTGCTCCGTCGCGCCTCATCGCGCAGGATACGGACCGGCGAAGACGAACGTGTCTCCACTCCCGTAAGCACCGCGTCAGGGTCGTCGAAACCACGCATGCGGCGCGCCAACTGCGGGATCGCCGCCCGCAATGCCGTCACCACATACCCGGGCAGACATCGCCTCAGGTCGCACATCGCCACCCCGTGCGGGTAACTCGGCACCACGCTGCGCCATTGCCGTGCCACCTGTCCGCGCAAAAACTCGCCCACCAAGTTCGCCGGCGCCCGGTAGTCACCCGCAACCTCGAAGGCCAACCGCTCGTACTTCTCCTGGTACGCCAAGCCGTCAAGGGGATGCCCCTGGGAGAAGTCGGCCGGATCGACACCGACCAACAGCGCACTGTTGGCATTCGCCTTGTCGCGCCGCTTCTCGCTCATGCCGTTGGTGACAATGGTGCCCGGCTCACTTGCCGATGCCATCACCGTGCCGCCCGGACACATGCAGAAGGTATAGACGCCGCGACCATCGACATGCGCCACACCGCGGTACGACGCCGGCGGCAAATACTTCGCGAAACGGCCGTACTGCATCGCATCAACCTTGCGCTGCAGGTGCTCCACACGCACGCCGAGCGAGAAACTCTTCGCCTCCATCTGCAATCCCTTGGTATAGAGATGACGGATGGTGTCGCGGGCGGAGTGTCCCAAGCACAACAACACATGTCGCGTTTCAAACTGCCGACCATCACGACAGATGACCGTCACCCGGCCGTCGGGAAGTGTGTTAAAATCCGTGAAACAGGTGTTGAAATGAAACTCGCCACCGAGTGTGATCACCTCCTCGCGGATGTTCCTGACGACCGTGGCGAGGTAGTCGGTGCCGACATGCGGAGCGGCGGAATAGACGACGTCTTCGGTGGCGCCGTGCTTGTAGAACTCCTCCAACACGAAATGGATGTGCTCGTTGTGGATGTTGGTGGTGAGTTTGCCGTCGGAAAAGGCACCCGCGCCGCCCTCTCCGAACTGCACGTTGGAGTCAGGATTCAGCACTCTGGTTTTAAGAAATTTATCCACATCCTGGCGACGTTGTTCGATACGGCTGCCGCGCTCGATGATGATGGGGCGGGCGCCGCAACGGGCCAGGTAGAGGGCGGCAAACATGCCCGCCGGACCGAAGCCGACCACTACAGGCCGTTGCGGGTGCGGCCACGCAGGATACTCCATCGGCGCAGGGGCCACGTAAGGCGCGACATCGGGGTGCGACAACAACGCCGGTTTTGCATTTTTTAACACTATCAAAACGCGGTAGTCGTACACCACATCCGCCTTCTTGCGGGCATCGACAGAAGCGCGCAGGATGCGGAACTCCTGCACCTCCTCCTCCCTCAAATGCAACATCTCCAACACCCGCGGCCGCAACTGTTCCGGCGGAACGGTGACGGATACACGGATGTTGGAGACTTGCAGGGCTGTCATAACAAAATGCCGTGTTACAGTCCTTTCGAGTAGTTGGGGGCTTCGCTGGTGATGGTGATGTCGTGCGGATGGTTCTCGATGACACCGGCGGAACTGATGCGGCAGAACTTGGCCTGATGCAGCACGTTGATGTCACGGGCACCACAATAGCCCATGCCGGAGCGCAAGCCGCCGGCGAGTTGGTAGAACACCTCGCTGAGGGTTCCCTTGTAAGGCACGCGGCCGGCAATGCCTTCGGGCACCAACTTCTTGGCATCTTCCACATCGCTCTGCATATAGCGGTCCTTGGACCCCTGCTGCATGGCCTCAAGCGAGCCCATTCCCCTGTAGGTCTTGTACTTACGACCGTTGTAGAGGATGGTGGCGCCGGGGGCTTCCTCCACGCCCGCCAGTAATCCGCCGAGCATGACGGTGTCGCCGCCAGCGGCGAGGGCCTTCACGATGTCGCCGGAGAAGCGGATGCCGCCGTCGGCGATGAGGGGCACGTCGGTGTCGAGCAAGGCCTTGTGCACCGCGTAGATGGCGCTCAACTGAGGCACGCCGACGCCGGCCACCACACGGGTGGTGCAGATGGAGCCGGGGCCGATGCCCACCTTGACGGCGTCGGCGCCTGCATCGACAAGACGCTTCGCCGCGTCGCCGGTGGCGATGTTGCCGACCACCACATCAAGATTCGGAAAGTTCTTTTTCACATCCTTCAGCGCATTCACCACGCCCTTGGAGTTGCCGTGGGCAGAGTCGAGCACGATGGCATCGACTTCCGCCTCCACCAGCGCCTCCACACGGGCCATGGTCTCGCCGGAGATGCCGACACCCGCAGCCACCAGCAGACGGCCGTTGGCATCCTTCGAGGCATAGGGCTTGTCCTTCGCCTTCGTGATGTCGTTGTAAGTGATCAACCCCAGCAGGTGCTGATGCTCGTCAACCACAGGCAACTTCTCAATCTTGTACTTCTGCAGCAAATCGATCACCTCCTGCATATCGGTGTAACTGGTGGTGGTGATCAGGTGCTCGGAGGTCATCACCTCGGAGATGGGGCGTCCCATCTGGGTCTCGAAACGGAGGTCGCGGTTGGTGACAATGCCCACGAGGCGGTTCTCTTTATCGACAACGGGGATACCGCCGATCTTGAGTTCGTGCATCACGCGCTGCGCCTCGCCCACCGTCTGATTGGGGGCGATGGTGACGGGATTGTTGATCATGCCGTTCTGGGCACGCTTCACCATGGAGACGTGGTAGGCCTGGTCGGCGATGGGCATGTTCTTGTGGATCACGCCGATACCGCCTTCGCGCGCCATCGCGATGGCGAGGTTGGCCTCGGTCACCGTGTCCATGGCCGCCGAAACGAACGGGGCATTGACATCGATGTGGCGGGTGAAACGGGTCTTCAATGAGACCTCACGCGGCAAGATTTCCGAATAGGCGGGAATCAAAAGTACGTCATCGAATGTAAGTGCTTCTGTTTTAACTTTATCTTGGAGAAATGACATGATAATGAGTTTGGTTAATAATTAGCGGAAATAGTTTTGGATGAGGATGATGGGAGTGCAACGGTCGCCACTACCGCTGACGAGGTCCATCAGACTGGCGAGCAGGTCGCGATAGAGGCGGGGCGTGGTGCCCTGGCTCTGCATCGATCCCTTGAGGTTATTGTGCTTGCGCTCAATCTCCTCGGCGATGGCCTTGGTGAGTTCCTCACCCGTAAGGTTGCGGAACTTGTCATCTGCCAACGCCTTTACTTTCAACTCATTAGGCGTATCTTCAATAATTTCGGGATGGGTGTAGGCCGGCATGGTAACAGGGTCTGCGAACTCCCAGATTCCTCCGACGGGATCCTTGAAACAGCCGTCGCCATAGACACAGACGATGACATCCTTGCCGGTCTTGCGGAACAACTCGTCCTTGACCTGGTTGAGCAGCACGAGGGCTTTCTCCTTGTTGGGGAAGAGCTTGAGGCACTCCTCGTCGGCCTTGTTGGAGCCGAGCAGACCGAACTCGCAGCGGTCGGAGAGGATGTCGGCCAAGGTGACGATGCACTTGCCAGTAAACTGCCGTTTCTTCTCTTCGTACCCGTGCAGGTCGCACACGATGACGTTGGCGTTGTCGGCGGCGACGCCCTCACCGGCGAGTGCCGACTGGAAGTCCTTGTAGATGACGGCGTTGACGCCTTCTCCTTGACAAATGGACTGGTAGTACTCGTCGTAGTTCATGTTGGTGAAGGGGTGGTTGCGGAGCACGTTGCCGACTTCGTCGATGTCGGGCATGACCAAGGCGATCTTGGCGGCAGAGCGGGCGATGCCACGCAGGATGATAGCAAAACGGTTGCGGGAGTAGATGGGGTTGACGACAAAGAGGGTGGCGCCGGCGCCGAACTTGGCGGTGACGTCATGGCAGATGTCATCCACGGTGACGTAGTTGCCTTGCGAACGGGCAACGATGGACTCGGTGATGCCGACAACGGCCTTCTGGCAGATGTCGTAACCGTCGGGGGTGGCGACAGCGTTGAGGACGCTCTCCACAATAATGGGGGCGAGGTTGTCACCTTTTCGGATGATGGGGCAGGTGAGGCCCTGGGCGGAAACTCCTTGTTTCATGGTTTATTGGGTTTGATGTGTTATGATTTACTTACTGCCTATACGGGCATTGATGATGGTTGTCCAAAGTTTGGAGACCCGACTGTGGGTCTCAGCGTGGTTGAGGAAGCACTCCATGGTGTTCTTGAGCAACATGGCGATGGTGAGCGGTCCGACGCCGCCGGGCACGGGCGTGATGTAGCCGGCCACTTTGCGCGCCGCCTCGAAATCGACGTCGCCGACCAACTTGCCGTCGGCGTTGCGGGTAATGCCCACGTCGATGACGACAGCGCCGGGCTTGATCATGTCGGCGGTGATGAGCCGCTCCTTGCCGACGGCGACCACGAGGATGTCGGCCTGGGTGGTCATCGCCTTGAGGTCGGGAGTGCGGGTATGGGTGATGATGACGGTGGCGTTCTCGTCAAGCAGCAGTTTGGCAACGGGTTTGCCGACGATGTTGCTACGCCCCACCACCACGGCAATCTTACCTGCAATTGGAATGCCGGTGCTCATGATGAGTTGGATGATACCCTTGGGGGTGCAGGGCGTGATGCCGTGGGTACCTTGCCACAGAGCACCGACGTTGAGCGCATGGAAACCGTCCACGTCCTTGTCCTTGGCAATGGCATCCACCACCCGCTCTTCGTTCATGTGGGCAGGCAGGGGCAGTTGCACGAGGATGCCATCAACGAGCGGATCCTCGTTGAGGACATGGATGAGGTTGAGCAGATCGGACTCGCTGACGTCGTCGTCGAAATGGATGAGACGAGCGTCCATGCCGACGGAAGTGGCGGCATTGATCTTGTTGCGCACGTAGATGCGACTGCCCGGATCTTCACCGACGAGGATGACGTACAGGGAAGGACGACGGCCGTACTGCGCTTCCAATTGCGGGATCCGGTCTTTCATCTTCTCCCTGATGCGGGTGGCAAGGGCCTTGCCATCAATAATTTGTGCCATGTGGTCGGAATTGTCTTCGTTCATGCTGTTTAACGAGATATTTTTTGCTTAAAAACTATTTTTCCGCCTCAATTTCTTTCCCCTCCAACGCCCAATGCGCAATGTCGTGCCGGAAAAAGAGGTTGTCGCACGAGATCTTCTCAATGTCATGATAGGCCTTCTCTTGGGCTTCTCTATGGCTTTTTCCCGTCGCCACCACCATCAGCACACGGCCGCCGGAAGTGACCAATCCATCCTCTTTTATCGCCGTACCCATCTGGAACACACGGCCTTGAACGTTCTCTAAACCACGGATGGCGTGTCCCTTCTCGTACTTGCCCGGATAGCCCTGGGAGGCCATCACCACACCCAGCGTCACCTCCTCCGACCAAGCTATCGGAGAGGTCAGCGCCTGCCCCGTCGCCACACCGTAGAAGATGTCGTAGGCATCGCTCTGCAACAGCGGCAACACGACCTCGGTCTCGGGGTCGCCGAAGCGGGCGTTGAATTCGATGACCTTGATGCCGGCGGGTGTCTTCATCAACCCGCCGTAGAGCACACCGCTCAACGGCTGCCCTTCGGCACACATCGCCTCGGCAGTGCGGCGCAGGATCCGGTCGAAGGCAAGCTGCCGGTCGTCCTCCGTGATGAACGGCAGCGACGTGTATGCACCCATACCGCCAGTGTTCGGACCTTTGTCGCCATCGAAGGCGCGCTTGTGGTCCTGCGACAGCGGCATCGGATAGACGTCACGACCGTTGACAAAGCACATGAAGGAGAACTCAGGGCCGGTGAGGAAGTCTTCCACCACCACGCGCCCCTGGCCGAACGCCGAATCCAACAGCATGTCCTTCAACGCCTGTCGGGCTTCGTCGAGGGTTTCGGCAATCACCACGCCCTTGCCGGCAGCGAGGCCGTCGTACTTGAGCACGGCAGGCAGCGGCCGTCCGCTGACGTAGGCCAGTGCCTCGTCGTAGTTGTCGAAACTGCGGTAGCCCGCCGTCGGGATGTCGTACTTGGCCATCAACTTCTTGGCGAACTCCTTGCTGCTCTCTATCTGCGTGGCGGCCTTCGTGTGGCCGAAGATGGGCAGTCCGGCGGCGCGGAAAGCATCGCCGATGCCAGCCGCCAACGCCGCTTCGGGACCGACGACGGTGAGGTCAATCCGGTGGCTCTGGGCAAACTCCAACAGGGCAGGCACGTCGCCGTCCTTGATGGGCACGTTCTGTGCGATGGCCGCCGTGCCGGCGTTGCCGGGCGCACAGAAGATCTCCGCCACCTGCGGCGAGCGATGAAGCGCATCCGCAATGGCATGTTCGCGGCCCCCGCCGCCGACTACTAGTACTCGTTTTGTGCTTTGCATATTCTCTAGTGATGTTAGTGTTTGAAATGTCTTACTCCAGTGAATACCATGGTGATTCCCAGTTCGTTGGCTTTCTTGATGGCATCTTCGTCGCGGATGCTGCCGCCGGGCTGCACGATGGCGGTCACGCCGTATTGCGAGGCGAGCACCACAGTGTCGTCGAAGGGCAGGAAGCCGTCGGAGGCGAGCACCAAGCCGCTGGTGACGCCGACGGACTGCGCCTGCTTGAGGGCGATCTCCGCAGAGCCGACACGGTTGGTCTGACCCGCGCCGACACCGCAAGTGCGGTTGTCGCGCACCACCACAATGGCGTTGGACTTCACGTGCTTCACGATCCGCCAGCCGAAGTTCATGTCGGCCAACTGGGCCTCAGTGGGCTTCACCTCCGTGACACACATGTCGCTCACCACCTGCTCGATTTGAGTGTCGAGTTGCTGCGCCAGCAACCCGCCGTTGACGCCGACAAACTGCGGCACGGGCTGATTGCTCTTGCTCATATCGACTTCCATCAGACGAAGGTTCTTCTTGGTGGAGAGGATTTCAAGCGCCTCCGGGGTGAAGGAGGGGGCGATGACGATTTCAAGGAAGATGGGCTTCATGCCGAGAGCCACCTCCTTGGTGAGCGGACGGTTCACCGCGACGATGCCGCCATAGATGCTCACGGTGTCGGCTTCGTAGGCCGCCTGCCACGCCTCTTCAATGGTCTTGCCGACGGCGGCGCCGCAAGGATTCATGTGCTTGAGGGCGACGCAGAAGGGATCGTCGAAGTCGCGCACCACGTTGAGGGCCGCATTGGCATCTTGTATATTGTTGTATGATAATTCTTTACCTTGCAACTGCTTGCCAAAAGCCAAAGAGAACGGCACGGGCGTGCCAGCAGCGTAGAAGTTGGCCGTCTGGTGCGGGTTCTCGCCGTAACGCAGGGGCTGCTTCAGGTCGTACTCCAAGAAGAGTTTCTCGGGCAGACCGGCCTGCTTGCGCATGTAAGTGGCTATGCAACAGTCGTATTCCGCAGTGTGGGTGTAGGCCTTCGCCGACAGACGGAGGCGGGTCTCCTGCGAGGTATGACCGCTGGCACGGAGTTCGGCCACCACGCCGTCGTAGTCGGCGGGATCGCAGACAATCGTCACATCGCGCCAGTTTTTGGCAGCGCTACGCACCATCGACGGGCCGCCAATGTCGATGTTCTCAATGGCATCTTCCAAGGTAACACCCTCTTTGGCAATGGTTTGACGGAAGGGGTAGAGGTTGACGCAGACGAGGTCGATGGTTTCGATGCCCTGCTCTTGGAGCGTGCGGCGGTGTTCGGCAAGGTCGCGGCGGGCGAGGATACCTCCGTGAACCTTCGGATGAAGGGTCTTCACACGACCGTCGAGGATTTCGGGGAATCCGGTGACGTCGCTGATGTTGATGGTATGTACTCCGTTGGCTTCCAGAAGTTTCTGGGTGCCGCCGGTGGCGATGATCTCCCAATTCATCTGCTGGAGCGCCTGTACGAAAGGCACAAGGCCGGTTTTGTCGCTTACACTGATTAAAGCTCTCATGGTTGATAGGGTTAAAGGGATGTAATTAGTTTTTGAACGGTTTCTACATAAAGTTGATGCTCAATGACTTGACCGAGGCGATGTACTTCGGCGGGGTCGTTGCCGTCGTATGCGAAAGCCCGCTGGGCAATGATCTTGCCACCGTCGAGACTCTCATCGACATAGTGGATGGTGATGCCATAGACCTTGACACCGTAGGCGACGGCATCCTCTACAGCGTGCGCACCCTTGAAGGCGGGCAGCAGCGACGGATGGATGTTGATGATGCGGCCGCGGTAGGCGTTGAGGAGGGTGTCGGCGACGAGGCGCATGTACCCTGCGAGGCATACGAGATCAATGCCGGCCGCGTCGAGACGGCGGACAATCTCGCGCTCGTAGTCGGCCTTCGACGGGAACTCCTTGGGAGAGGCGACGAAGGACTCGATACCGAAGCGGCGGGCGCGGTCGATGACGGCGGCGCCGGGCTTGTCGCACACCATCAGCGCGATGCGGGCGTCGAGGCGCCCGTCGGCGCAGGCCTGCGCCAAGGCCTCGAAGTTGGTGCCCGATCCACTGGCGAATACGGCGAGTGTTTTCATGTTAGTATCTGTTAGCTATGTGATTACTGAAGGATGATGTTGACGCCGGGCTGGTCGGTCACCTTGCCGATGATGGAGGCCTTCTCGCCATGGCGCTGGAGGATTTCCATGGCCTTCGGCGCGTCGGCGGCAGGCATCACCGCCACCATGCCGATACCCATGTTGAAGATGTTGAACATCTCGCGGTGCGGCACATTGCCCCACTTTTCCAACAGACGGAACACAGGCAGAATCTCCCACGTACCTTCTTTTATCTCAAGACCTTGACCCTCTTGCAACACCCGCGGGATGTTCTCATCGAAACCACCGCCGGTGATGTGGCAGATGCCGTGGACATCGCAGTTGCGGATCACTTCCAACATCTGCTTGACATAGATCTTGGTGGGGGTGAGCAGCACTTCGCCCAGCGGCTGCGTGCCGAAGGCAGCGGTGTAGTCAGCGTCGTCAACAGGTTGCTGGTAATGGAAGCCCTTGTTGGAGACGATGCGGCGCACGAGACTGAAGCCGTTGGAGTGGACACCCGTGGAGGCCACGCCCACGAGCACGTCGCCGACAGCGACCTTGGAGCCGTCGATGAGTTTGGACTTCTCCACGGCGCCGGTGGTGAAGCCGGCGATGTCGTACTCTTCATCGGAGTACATGCCGGGCATCTCCGCAGTCTCACCGCCCACGAGGGCGCAACCTGCCTGCCGGCATCCTTCGGCCACACCCGCCACGATGGCTTCCACCTTTTGCGGGATGTTGTGCCCTAAGGCCACATAGTCGAGGAAGATCAGCGGCTCGGCACCCTGCGCCAACACGTCGTTGACGCACATCGCCACGGCGTCGATGCCGATGGTGTCATGCTTGTCCATCGCGAAGGCGATCTTCAACTTCGTGCCGACACCGTCGGTACCGCTCACGAGGATCGGATGCTGCAGGTTCAGACTTCCGAGGTCGAACATGCCGCCAAAAGAGCCGATGTTGCCCATCGATCCGAAGCGGTTGGTGGAGGCAACGTGTTGTTTGATTCGGCGTACCACTTCATATCCCGCTTCGAGATTGACGCCCGCTTTTTCGTATGATTTTGCCATGATAAATGAGTTTTAAATTGAGATGTGGGTTTATTCTTCGTATAATTTGGTAGGATATTTGCCGGTGAAGCAGGCCATACACGGCTCGGCGCAGCCGAAGGTGGAAGCAGTGCAGGACTCGGGGCTGAGATAGCCGAGCGAGTCGGCGCCGATGGCGTCGCGCGCCTCTTCCAACGTGCGGTTCGAGCAGAGCAACTCTTCGGGGGTGGAAGTATCAACCCCGTAATGGCAGGTGTATTTCATCATCGGACTGGCGATACGCACGTGCACCTCGGTGGCGCCGGCCTCACGCAACAGTCTCACGATCTTCAACGAAGTGGTGCCGCGCACGATGGAGTCATCGACCAATACCACGCGCTTGCCCTTCACGATGCTGTGGACCGGGCTGAGTTTCAACTTCACACCCATCTCACGGAGACTCTGCTCCGGCAGGATGAAGGTTCTGCCCATGTATTTGTGTTTCACCAAGCCCATCTCGTACGGGATGCCGCTCTCCTCGCTGTAACCCATCGCCGCGCTCAGACTCGACTCCGGAACGCCGACCACGATGTCGGCCTCCACGGGGCACTCGCGATAGAGCCGACGTCCGGCCTCCTTACGGTAGGCATGCACGTTGCAGCCGTCGATGTCGCTGTCGGGCCGCGCCAAGTAGATGTACTCCATGGCACACATATTGTACTTCTTGACATCCGAAAAACGGTTGGAACGCAAGCCCTTGTTATCAATGCAGAGGATTTCGCCCGGCTCTATGTCGCGCTCGAACTTGGCGCCCATGATCTCAAAGGCACACGACTCGCTGCTGATCACGTAGCCATCGCCGAGGCGACCCAGCGCGAGCGGCTTGATGCCGTGGCTGTCGCGGCAGGCGTAGATGCGGTTCTTCGTCATGATCATGAAGTTGAACCCGCCGTCGATGATCTGCAAAGCATGAATCAGATTGTCAATACGGTCTTCATCTCCCTTTTTCTTAATGAGATAGGCCAGCAACTCGCTGTCAAGAGCGGTCTGGAATATGAGTCCGTCCTTCTCCAAATCCTCCTCCACCTGGCGGGCGTTGACGAGACTGCCGTCGCCGGCGACGACGAAATCGCCGGAATGGTGACGGAAACAGAGCGGCTGCACGTTGTCGAGCGTGGCGGCGCTGATGTTGGCATAACGGACGGTGGCCATGCCGATGTTCCCAGGCAGCGCCTCGATCTCGGCATGACTGAAAATGCTATCGACCAGGCCCAGCCCACGATGACGGTGACATTTACCGTCCTCGGTGAAGGTGACCATACCGGCGCCCTCCTGCCCGCGATGCTGCAGGTTATGCAATCCGTAATACAAAGCTGATGAGGCGTGAGGTACGCCATACACTGCAAGTAATCCCATGGTTTTTTATGATAAAATTTATTTTGATGATGTTTGAAAATAATGGACTGCGTTTTGGAAGATGGGCTGGAGGCGATTGCCGTGGATGTTCTTGAAAAGATTCTCCTCATAGCGCTCGCTGTGACCCATTTTTCCGAGGATCAGCCCGTCGGGGCTGACGATGCCTTCGATGTCGTAGTGGGAGCCGTTGGGGTTGTCGGCATAGCGGAAGGCGACCTGGCCGTTGGCGAAGAGTTCTTCCGCCATGTCTTTGGAGACCACGAACTTGCCCTCTCCGTGACTCAAGGCGATGGTGTGTTTCTCTCCCAAAGAGAAGCCCGCCAACCACGGGGAGCGCACGGATGCGACCTCGGTGACGGCCATCTGGGAGATGTGTCGGTTGATGTCGTTGCGGAACAACGTCGGCGAGTCGGTGGTCACCTCCCCTACCTTGCCGTAGGGCAGCAGTCCGCTCTTCACCAACGCCTGGAAGCCGTTGCAGATGCCGAGGATGAGGCCACGGCGGTGCTGCAAGCCGCGGATGGCGCGGGCCACCTGCGCGTTGCAGAGCACGGAAGCAATGAACTTGCCGCTACCGTCCGGCTCGTCGCCGCAGGAGAAGCCGCCGCAAAGTGCCAGAATCTGGCAGTCGTCGATCTGCGCCGCAAGCGCCTCGATCGACTCGTTGACATCCTGTTCGGTGAGATTGCGGAAGATGAACGGCCGCACCTGCGCACCCGCCTTGCGGAACGCCTTGGCGGTGTCGTAGTCGCAGTTGGAGCCGGGAAACACCGGCAGACAGACCACCGGACCGCCGGCGGGAATGCTCCCGTCGTAGCCGGCATGGTCGAGCGCGGGGCGCTTGCACTGCATGTCGGACAACTGCCCGTCGAAGAGCGGCGCCACGCGCGTGGGATAGACCTTGGCGTAACGGCCCGCATACGCGGCTTCCGCCTCCGCCAGATCGACGGACTCGCCGTTGACAACGACAGCGGGAACCGCGGTGACGGTGCCCAACAGCACAGCGTTGGGGTAGTCGAGGGCGGTGACGGACTCCACCACGAGAGAGCCATAGTGGAGGGCGAAAAGATCCTCTTCCGCGAGGTTGACCTCCGCGCCGAGGCGATTGCCGAAGCCCATCTTGCAAAGAGCCTCCGCGATGCCGCCGAAGCCGACCGACCAGGCCGACACGATGCGCCCTGCCTCGATACCTTCCCGCACGAACGTCCAGTTGCGACGCAACTGCTCCGTATCGGGCATGCAGTCGGACTTGGGCGTGTGACGCACCCAGTAGAGTTGATGCCCCGCCGCCTTGAACTCGGGCGAGATGACCGTTTTTGCATCGACAGTGGTGATGCCGAAGGCAACGAGTGTCGGAGGCACATGGATATGCTCGAAACTGCCACTCATCGAGTCCTTGCCGCCGATGGAGGGCAGTTGCAGGTCGAGTTGCATCTTCAGCGCGCCGAGCAGGGCGGCGAAGGGCTTGCCCCACGTGCGCGCATCCTTCATCTTCTCGAAATACTCCTGGTAAGAGAAGCGCATCTTCGAGAAGTCACCGCCGACGGCAGCCACCTTGGTGCAGGCCTCCACCACAGCGTAGGCAGCGCTGTGGTAAGGGCTCCAGAGGGCGAGGTCGGGGTTGTAGCCGAAAGCCATGGCGCTGGCCGTGTCGGTGTAACCGTCAACGGGGAGCTTCTGCACCGAAGTCTGCGTCTCGGTGGCCTGGCGCTCACCGCCGTAAGGCATCAATACGGTGGAACGGCCGATGGTGGAGTCGAACATCTCCACCAGTCCCTTCTGGGAAGCGACGTTGGGAGATGCGATATTCTGCAACATCTTCTGTTTCAAATTATCGCCTTCCATTTGACGAAGGAAGGGATTTTTCGGATCGACGGCACTGACACAAACAGTGGCATAGTGGCGGGCGCCGGCGCTGTCGATGAAGTCGCGTTGGAGGTCGCACACCACCTCCTTGCCGTTGAAGATGCGCATGCGGCCAGTGTCGGTGACATCGGCGACGTAGGTGACTTCGATGTTGTCGCGGCGGCAGTAGCCCTCGAACTCAGCGCGGTCGGCGGCGGGCACCACGACGGCCATGCGCTCCTGCGACTCGCTGATGGCGAGTTCGGTGGCGTTGAGCCCGGAGTATTTGGTGGGCACGCGGTCGAGGTAGATGTCAAGCCCGTCGGCGAGTTCGCCGATGGCGACGCTGACGCCGCCGGCGCCGAAGTCGTTGGACTTCTTGATGAGGCGGGTGACCTCTGGGCGGCGGAAGAGACGCTGCAGTTTGCGCTCTTCTGGGGCGTTGCCTTTCTGCACTTCGCTGCCGCAGGTCTCGAGGGACGCTTCGGTGTGGCCCTTGGAAGAGCCGGTGGCGCCGCCGACGCCGTCGCGGCCGGTGCGCCCGCCGAGCAGCAGGATCACGTCGCCCGCCGCGGGAGTCTCGCGCCGCACGTTCTCGGCCTTCACGGCACCCACCACGGCACCGATCTCCATACGCTTGGCGGTGTAGCCGTCGGCATAGATCTCGCGCACCATCGTGGTGGCCAGACCGATCTGGTTGCCATAACTGGAGTAGCCGTTGGCGGCCTTGCGGCTGATGATGCACTGCGGCAACTTGCCGGGCATCGTGTCGGCCACGGCCCGGTTGATGTCGCCCGCGCCGGTCACGCGCATGGCCTGATAGACGTAGGCACGGCCGGAAAGCGGGTCGCGGATGGCGCCGCCCAAGCAGGTGGCCGCCCCTCCAAACGGCTCGATTTCCGTCGGATGGTTGTGGGTTTCATTCTTGAATTGCAAAAGCCAACGCTCGTTTTGCCCGTCCACATCCACATCAACGAAGATGCTGCAGGCATTGTTCTCTTCACTACGCTCCAAGTCGTCGAGTTTGCCGATGGCACTCAAGTAGCGGGCACCGATGGTGGCCATCTCCATGAGGCAAAAGGGCTTCTGCTCACGTTTCAACTCCTTGCGGATCTGATACAGACGTTGCAGCGACTCTTCCATATCTTTCTTGATGAAGGAGTCTTCGATGGCGACATCGGTGAGCAGGGAGGTGAAGGTGGTGTGGCGGCAGTGGTCGCTCCAGTAGGTGTCGAGGATCCGCAGTTCCGTCTCCATCGGGTCGCGCCCCTGCTTCCGGAAGTAGGTGACGATCTCGTTGAGGTCGTCGGCGTTCATGGCAAGCCCGTGCGACGAGCAGAACTCGGCGTACTGGTCGGGCTGCATCCGGGTGAAGCCGGTCAGGTCTTCCATTGGGTTAACGTCGGCGCGCTCGTTGAGGGCGAGCACGTCGAGGTTCTTGGCGCGGCACTCCACCGGGTTGATGATGTAGTGGCGGATTTGCGCCAGCGCATCTTCCGTGACGTTGTCATCGAAGATGAGCAGGCGGGAACTTCTGATCTGCACCTGCGCCGCGGGGTCGATGAGGTGGACGCAATCGACCGCCGACGAGGCGCGCTGGTCGAACTGTCCAGGGATGTACTCCACGGCGATGTACTTCTTGCCATCCAACGGGCAGTCGTCTGTCACATCGTCCGTCACGATTTCACCGAAGACGCGGTAGCGGCATTGCTCCACCAACTCGTCGGTGAAGCCGAACAGGTCATAGACGTTGAGCAGACGCAAGCCCTGGAGATGGAGGGAGAGGTTTTCATTGAGTTCGGCGAGCATGCTCTGGGCTTCGACACGGAACTGAGGCTTTTTTTCTACGAAAATACGTTTGGCTTTCATCATAGTTGTTTACGGTAGCTATAAGCAAGGTGCCCACTCAACGTGGGTTGAGTGGGCATCTTGTAGTTAAATGGTTGTACTAAGTACTTTTGCGCTCTGCTTCCTCCGAAATTCCTCCAGGAGTTCTGTCAGCGGCGGATTGTGGAGGGCCAGTATAGACACAGCCATGAGGGCGGCGTTCTTGGCGCCGTCAATGGCCATGGTGGCGACGGGTATGCCGGAAGGCATCTGCACGATGGAGAGGAGAGAGTCGAGCCCGTTGAGGGCCTTCGACTTCACCGGCACGCCGATGACGGGCAGGGTGGTGTAAGCGGCGATGACGCCGGGCAGGTGCGCGGCACCGCCGGCCCCCGCGATGATCACGTCGAAGCCGTTCTCCCGCGCCGCCTTCACATAGTCGGCCAACGGACCGGGATTGCGGTGGGCGCTCAACACCCGCTTCTCATACGGAATACCAAACTCTTCCAAGGTGGTGCAAGCCGGTGACATCACATCCCAGTCGCTCGCACTTCCCATAATAATCGCTACTTTCATCTTAGGCAAAGAAAAGTTTGGACAACGTCATGGGTTCGATGTACTTGCCGTCCTTATAGACGCGCATGTTGCCGGAGGCGATCTCGTCGATGAGCATCACCTTGCCATCCTTGTCGTAGCCGAACTCGAACTTGATGTCGTAGAGTTCCATGCCTTTCGCCTTCATGTCGTCGCCGACGATGCGGGTGACACGGCGGGTCATCTCCTTGATGTCGTCGTACTGCTGTTCCGTCATGATGTTGAGGGCGACGAGACCGTCCTTCGTGACAAGCGGATCGCCTTTCTCATCATTCTTGAAAGTCATCTCCACATACTCGGGGAGTTCGGCACCTTCGGTGATATACTCGCCGTAGCGACGGAAGAAACTACCCACAGCGCGGTAGCGGCAGATCACTTCGAGACCATGACCGAAGACCTTCGCGGGAAGGACCTCCATGGTGACGTCATCCATGTCGGCACTCACATAGTGGGTGCGGATGCCGGCGGCGTTGATCTTCTCAAAAAAATAGACGGACATCTTGAGGTTAACCTTACCGACTCCGTCTATCTTCAGTCCTACCGAGTTTTCACCCGGATCGAAGACTCCGTCTTTTCCGGTGCAGTCATCTTTGAATTTCAGCAAATAATTGCCGTTGTCGAGCGCAAAGACGTTTTTCGTCTTGCCCGTGTAAACTTGTTTTGTAATCATAATGGTGGTGTTTTTTTGGACGCGCAAAAGTACATTTTTTTCTAAAAAAAACAAACACCTTCCCCGTATTTTTTTATTAACTTATTAACACAGGGATAAAGTGCTATGATATACAGGCATTTCGCCTGTTTATTCGCTATTTTGGCTCCTCCAACATCACGCATCGGCCCTCTTCGCCGTGCAGTGCCTTACGGATTTCATCGAAGGTACGCGTCTCCAACTGGAGGTAGCAGGGCGCGGTAGCGATGACGTCGGGCTGATGCGCGTCGGACGCCCGGGTGAACATCTTGTCCTTCAAATAGGGATGCTCCTGCAGGATCTTCGCCTTGTCGCCGAACTTCGACAGTTCCACCGCGTCGTAAGGCAGGTCGAAGGGGATGAAGCCGAGTTGAGAGATGACGCTGTTCTTCTTCTTGTCGATGTGCGCCGGAATGAAGATGCCGTTCAACTCCTTCACCTTGGCGGCGATGACCTCGATGTTGACGTCGAGGCCGGAGGTGAGCAGGCGCGGTTCCTCATATACGATGTTGAAATCCTCATCCACCTGCACCTGGTCGCCGAAGATGTCGGGCGCGTTGGGGATGTCGGGCAGGTGCTCGTCGAGGAACTTCTGGAACTCGTCAAGGGTTTCGTGGGTTTCGAAAAAGGCCAGACAGTGCGCCTCCTCCTTGGTGGTCACCTCCGCGCCGCACATCACGAAGATGTCGCGGTTGTGCGAGAAGTGCTCCGCCAGCCGGCAGTGTCGCGTGCAGTTGTGGTCGGTGATCCCGATGATGTCGATTCCCTTCTTGAGCGCCTCCTCGATAATGAAGTCCGGCGTCATGTCAAGATCCCCGCACGGCGACAGCAGCGTGTGGTTGTGCAAGTCCGTCTTGAAGATGTTCACGACTACTTGTTGATCTGTTGAAAGACCTTGCCGGTCGTCTCGAATGTCTCCTCCGCGGTTCCCAACACCGGGATGCCCTCTTCGATGGCCTGCTCCAGCATGTCGGGTTCGGGCTGGTTGCCCTTCACCAACAGAATGGCCGCCAACTCCTTCAACGAAGCGATGGCCAGCACGTTCTTGTGGGTCTGCAACGTGATCCAGACCTGCCCCTCGCGGGCGTGTCCCATCACATCACTCAGCAGGTCGGAAGTGTATCCGCCCTTGATCTCCCGATCCAGGTTCTCCTGACCGCAGAAAACGGTCAACCCCATGATCTCTACTAACTCTTTTACTGTCATTTTCTACTATTTATAATTGGATAATCGAAAAAGTTTGCCGCTGCAAAGATACTCATTTTTTTGATGAACTTTTCATCGAGAGCGGAAAAACTTCTCAACGGCAATCATTCGGGCTTACGAGCACATTGCGCCGGACTTCTAGGTGATGATTTTTTCAAAAATATTGAATACATTTCCAAAAAAACACTATTTTTGCAGCGTTTTTTAGAAACATTTCCTCAGAAAAACCTCACCCCTGCATGAAACAAACCCGCATCTTGCACTGCACTTTCATCGCCGTCCTGCTGCTGACCGCCTGCCACAAGGATTCGGGGCCCGAGGGCACCGGCTACCGCGAAGCCATGCGCGGCTTCGTCATCCGCATCAGCGAGACCGCCCGCCAGCAGGACCCGGACTTCATCGTCATCCCGCAAAACGGCGTCCCGCTCATCACCCTCACCGACGACGACGCCGGCAGCAGTCCGGCCACCAACTACCTCGCCGCCATCGACGGGCTGGGACAGGAGAACCTTTTCTATGGATACGACCGCGACGACGTCGCCACGCCCGCCGCCGAGCGCGACTGGCTGCTCGGCTTCCTGCACTGCGGCCAGCAGCAAGGGAAAAGCATCCTCGTCACCGACTACTGCCACACCCCCGCCCACATGGCCGACGCCTACGGCCGGTGCGACGCCGAGGGCTTTCTCTCCTACCCCGCACCCAGCCGCGCCCTCGACATCATCCCCGCCAATGGCATCCACCACGAGAACGACCTTACCATCCGTTACTTGTCACAAGCCCAAAACTTCCTCTATCTCATCAATCCCGCCAATTTTCCCACCAAAGAGGCCTTCATCGACGCCGTGCGCGCCACCAACTACGACCTGCTCATCATGGACCTTTTCCTCAACGGCAGTCAGATGTTCACCGCCGAAGAGGTGCAGCGACTGCGCGTCAAGGCCAACGGCGGTCAGCGGATAGTGCTCTGCTACCTCTCCATCGGCGAGGCCGAGGATTACCGCTACTACTGGCAACCCTCCTGGAAACACCACCACCCCGACTGGTTAGAGAAGGAGAACCCCGACTGGCCCGGCAACTACAAAGTGCGATACTGGGATCCGGAGTGGCAGGAGATCATCTGCGGCAGTGCCGATAGTTACCTCAACCGCATCCTCGCCGCCGGCTTCGACGGCGTCTATCTCGACATCATCGACGCCTACGAGTACTTCGAGTAAGACTTCTCTGCCGCCCTCAATCCAACGCCAGGGAATCCGCACGAACATCCTTCGCCATCCGCCGCCGATACTCCCGGGGCGGACACCCCTCCCGCTGACGGAAGAAACGGGCGAAAAGGATCTGGGAAGAGAAGCCCAGTCCGAGGGAGATTTCCTGTACAGTATTCTGGGTGGTGGAGAGCAACTGACGGGCCTTTTGCAACAGATACTCGTCGATGACCTGCTTCGGGGTCCGATGGATAACGGCTTTCGTGATCTGGGAGAGATAGCGGGGCGTGATCGCCATGCGCCGGGCATAGAAGGCCACATCGTGCTGCCGCCGATAGTGCTCCGCAATCAGCGAGACGAAGCGGTTGTAATGCTCCTTGGGGCGCAGATGCACGCCATCCACCTCCACCGAATAGACCATCTGGCTGTGCAGATACTCGTGGGCATGCGCGACGGCCAAATCCACCGCATCCCCGAAGGCCATCCGGGTGGCGATGGCCGTGGACAACGCACCCCCAATGCCATGCCGCTGCCAGCCCTCCACGCTATAGGATGAGAAAAAAGCATGATATCCCCTGCCATACAGCAACGCCGTCACCCGATCTTCCGAATGGCGGCTCCCGCGCAACATCACCCACTCGGTACCGGCTTGACAGATGGCCGCCGCCGCCGCCAGCATGTCGTCATCTGTGCCGATCCGCCTGCCGAACAACATCTCGGCGTCACCGCATTTCATCACCACCATCTTGGAAATAGGAACCAGATCGTGAAGAAACGCCTGCACGGTCCCGTCGTCCATCAGCCGCCGACCGCTGGACGAAAGGATGACAGGAGAACAGACGATGTTCGGACAACCTGAAATGGCGTCCCGGATTCCGTGAACCGTCTCGGCATCGCCCACCATTCCCACCTTCACCGCCAACGGCCGCAGGTCTTCGCACACCGCCCGGATCTGCCCCACGACAACGCCCGACGGCATCTCCCTGACATGCGAAATGCCCGACGAACTCTGTATCGTCACCGAAGTGACCACCGTGAGGGCATACCCGCCGAGATCCTTGATGATCTTGATGTCCGATTGAATTCCCGACTGGCCGGTGCCGTCGGAACCCGTGATGCTCAATATGGGAACAAGTGGTTTCATGGAGCAAAATTACAAAAAGTAAGCAATATTAAACCATATCAGAACAAAATTTATTCACATTATTTCTTATTCTGTACTTTTGTATTGATTTTTTCAACTAAAAAAACATCAATATGGAAGACAGAACCGAATTGAACCGCAACTTGGCACAGATGCTCAAGGGCGGAGTGATCATGGACGTGACGACGCCCGAACAGGCCCGTATCGCGGAAGCCGCCGGAGCGTGCGCCGTGATGGCATTGGAACGCATACCCGCCGACATCCGCGCCGCCGGAGGGGTGAGCCGCATGAGCGACCCCAAGATGATCAAAGGCATCCAGGCGGCTGTGACCATTCCGGTCATGGCGAAATGCCGCATCGGCCATTTTGCTGAAGCGCAGATACTTGAAGCCATTGAAATCGACTACATCGACGAGAGCGAAGTGCTTTCTCCCGCCGACGACATCTACCACATCGACAAACGCAAGTTCAAAGTGCCGTTCGTCTGTGGGGCGAAAGACCTGGGCGAAGCGTTGCGGCGCATCAACGAAGGGGCGACGATGATACGCACCAAAGGGGAACCCGGCACGGGCGACGTGATCCAGGCCGTCAGACACATGCGCATGATGCAGAGCGAGATGCGCCGGTTGGTCTCCATGAACGACGACGAATTGTACGAGGCGGCCAAGCAGTTGCGCGTCCCTTACGAATTAGTGCTTTACGTGCATGAGAACGGCAAGTTGCCGGTCGTCAATTTCGCCGCCGGCGGCGTGGCCACTCCCGCCGACGCTGCACTCATGATGCAGTTGGGCGCCGAGGGCGTTTTCGTGGGCAGCGGGATCTTCAAGAGCGGGAATCCCGAAAAACGCGCCCAGGCCATCGTCAAGGCGGTCACGAACTACGACAACCCGAAGGTGCTGGCCGAACTGAGCGAGGACCTCGGCGAGGCGATGGTCGGCATCAACGAAAACGAGATAGCGTTGCTCATGGCGGAGAGGGGAAAATGAGAATAGCGATTTTGGCCTTGCAGGGTGCCTTTGCCGAGCACCAACAGATGCTCCGCCGTTTGCAGGTGGACTCTTTTCTCATCAGGAATGCCGACGACTGGAATCAGCGCAAGGACGGTCTGATCATCCCGGGTGGCGAAAGCACCGCCATGCTGAAAATCATGAAAGACGAAGGACTGTTCGCCCCCATCCAGACGGCCTTGCGCGGAGGACTGCCCGTCTTCGGCACCTGCGCCGGACTGATCATGCTCGACCACGAGCATCTCGGAACAATGGACATCGAAGCGAAAAGGAACGCCTACGGCCGACAACTCGGCAGCTTCTTCACAATCCACGATTTCAAGGGCATCGGCGACATTCCCATGACCTTCATCCGCGCTCCCTACATCGAGCGGGCCGGCCCGAAAGTGGAGATCCTTTCCCGCCTGGACGGGAAGATCATCGCCGCTAAACAAGAAAACCAATTAGTCTGTGCCTTTCACCCGGAGCTGTCCGATGATACGCGCGTTCACGAATGGTTTGTACAAATCTGCCAGTCGCGTCAAGCAGAAGGATGAAACGCTACTCCTGCACTCCGGCCGTGTCCAGCAGGTCGGGGCGGCGCTTTTTCGTGCGCTCCAGCTGCTGCTCCAGCTTCCAGTCGTCGATAAGCCGCTGGTTGCCCGACAGCAAAATCTCTGGCACACAGTGACCTTCGTAGTCGGCCGGACGGGTATAGACCGGCGGCGACAACAGACCGTCCTGGAACGAGTCGGTGAGGGCAGAGCTCTCGTCGCCGATCACACCGGGAATCACCCGCGCCACGGCATCCACAATCGCCATGGCGGCAATCTCGCCGCCCGACAGCACGTAGTCGCCGATACTAATCTCTTCTGTTACAAACAATTCTCGCACCCGTTCATCCACCCCCTTGTAATGTCCGCACAGGATGATGACATTCTCGTACATCGAAATCTGGTTGGCCTTCGCTTGGTTGAAAGTCTGCCCGTCGGGTGCCATGAACAGCACGGCATCGTAGTTTCGCTCCGCTTTCAGTGCCGCGATACAGTCGGCGATGGGCTGCACCATCATCACCATGCCAGCACCGCCCCCGAAAGGATAATCGTCCACCTTGCGGTGCTTGTCCTTCGTGTAGTCGCGGATGTCGTGCGTGTGCAGCTCCAGCAGTCCTTTGTTGACCGCCCGCTTCAGAATCGACTGCGAGAAAACCCCCTCGAACATCTCAGGGAAAAGTGTCAGAATATCTATTCTCATCGCTATAATTTTTCAATAAACATAAGCCCATCCCGCACCGGAAGCATGAAGTTGCTGGCGCGCCCGTCGTGCAGCACATGACGTGCCTGCATCATGCGGCAAAGCATTGTCAGCAGCATGCCTTGCAGATGTCCCGACAGCATGCGCGGGTTCATCACCTTCTGGTGCGTCTCGCGGGTGAGCCGGTACAGCAGCTCCGGCTGCGGGGTGGAGTGCGCCTCACAATACTCTTCCAACGCTTCCTGCTCCATAGGTTAGCTCATGATCTTGTTCACCTCCTCCTCGGTCTTTCCTAACTTCTCCTTGCAGATGCGGATGAGCTGGAGGGCGCGCTCAATATTTTTGGTGAGTTCGTCAACCGAGATGTCGGCGTTCTCCATCTTTTTTACGATGCTCTGTAGCTCGTTATAGGCTTCGGTGTAGGTGAGGTTGTTTTCCATAAGTATCATTTCAAAAGTGTGCCACTTTTATCGGGCGCAAAGATACAATTTTTTAAGGAACGCTGACACCATTTTATACGGATTCCCAAATTGATGATTCTGGGTAGCAATTGTGCATAATTGCATCCTTGGATTTTTCCGAAAACTTTTCCGTTTTCAGTTTTCAATTTTCAATTTATTTGTATCTTTGCCGCGTTGTTCGTTCCGAAGTCCGAACGGGTGGAAGGCGATTCTAACGAAAAAAGCATGAAACTGGCAGACCGATTGTTGAGTGTACTTGAAGAATACCGCACTTTGGGAATTAGTGAACAGATAGACTATCAGAAATTCTATCTTTACTCGTTGAAAACTACAGGATTTCTGTGTGTGGCTAAATGCGGAACGTCACAAGCTCACACAGGAAGATGTTATCGCAGCATACGACCTGAGTTTTGACGCACATTATCAGCTGGTTACCATTCACCCATGGGTGGATGGCAACGGACGGATGTCGCGTTTGGTGATGAACCAGCTGCAATTCGAGTTCGGGTTGGTGCCAGTGAAAATCGTAAAGGAGGACAGGGCCGAATACATTCAGGCACTGGTGGATGCCCGCGAGCAGGAATCTTTGGCTCCATTCCGCGACTTTATGCTGGAGGAGCACATTCGCAACCTCAGCCGAGAAATTGCGGAATACACAAAATCCCAAGCGGCTGACCCGATAAAACCCGATGCTGACCCGATAAATATTTTCGCAGACCCGATAGCAGATCGCTTGTATCAGGCTATATTGCAAAACGATAGTCTGAATTACAATGGGTATGCGGCACTATTGGGAGTTTCGGAAGCCACTGTCAAGCGCCGCCTCGCTGACCTGAAAAAGGCGGGCATGATTGTCCGTGTGGGCAGCAACAAAACTGGCAGGTGGGGAACCACTGGAATAGTGGAAGGGAGAAAATAGCACTATCCCCGCATCTTCCCGAAAACTTTTCAATTTTCAGTTTCCCATTTTCAATTTATTTGTATTTTTGCACCGTTGTTCGTTCCGAAGTCCGAACGGGCGGAAGGCGGGCAACAGACATATTGAAAAGGCGTTGAGTCAACGTCTTATCTGCGGCTACTCGAATCTGGTAAATTCTATCCAACCGCACGATAAGGCAGTGCTTAATGTCCATGGTTTGTGTATATTTTCAGAATATACTTACAGCGTGGGCTTCGGCATTGCTTATCCTCGGTTGGAAGGCAATACCAGAGCCTGAGTAGCGGGATGAGCGATGAAACTGGATTCCCGCGCTTTTTTTGTATGGTCTTTTTATGATAAGGTAGGAACATCTGGTTTGGGATTCGCCGGAAAAATATTGTTTTAGTAATGAAGAAATTTTCTCTCATTCCAATGTTGCTGATGCTTTGTGTCGGCGTAATGGCGCAGACGGTGACCCTTACCTTCACAGGGCAGGATGCCAGCAATCACAGAGTTCAGATTGACCGTGTGATTGTAACCAATCTTTCACAAAACTGGCAGGAAACCATCTATTGGCCCGATACCACTCTCGCGTTGAGCAGTACAGATGGGATTGACGATTATGCCAACAACGTCGGTTTCTGCCTGTCGCAGAACAACCCCAACCCGTTCAACGGCACCACCGATGTTTTATTGACGGTGGCAGACGCAGGCGCGGTAACATTGGAAATTACAGATGCGAATGGACGCATTGTAGGGACGCACCGCGTGCGTCCGCAATTGGGCACCCACCAATTCCGTGTCACCCTGTCAGCCGCCGGCACCTACATAATGACCGCTCGCCAAAACGGGAAAACGTCATCCATCAAAATGATAAACAACGGCGGGGGAGGCAAAAATGCCATTGATGAAATTGGCATAGATGAAAGAACAATTGCCATGAAGTCAGGCGAGGCGACAAAAGGCAATGTAGTCCATCCGTGGGCATACGGTGATAATTTGACGATAATGGGATGCGCCACTATTTGCGGTACAGAATGCACCAAGCAATTTTCAAGACAGCTGCTTTATAATGAAACCATCACGATATATTTTTCGGAATCTATCACCACTCCCACGGTGGCGGCAAGCAGTGTGTCCAACATTACCAGTAATTCGGCATCCGTGAGTTCTTCTGTAAGTGGTGATTGTGGCGTTGCAAGCCGCGGTTTTTGCTACGGAACCACTGGCAGCCCTACCATCAGCGGACAGCACACCAGCAACGGCAGTGGCACGGGCAGCTTCACGGGAACTTTAAGCGGCCTTACGCCTGGCACAACTTACTATGTGCGGGCGTATGCCACCAATGCAGCAGGAACGGCGTACGGAAGCCAGACACATTTTACCATTCCGGCACCGCCTACAGTTACGACCGATAATGTTAGCAGCATCACTATCAATACAGCTACTGGCGGTGGCAATGTCACATCCCAAGGCACTGCTTCTGTCACTTCCCGTGGTGTTTGCTGGAACACTTCACACAATCCCACCATTGCAAATTCACATACTACAAACGGGAGTGGTACAGGTGTTTTCGCCAGCAGTATTACGGGATTGACGCAAGGCACCACCTACTATGTACGGGCATACGCCACCAACAGCGTAGGTACGGCGTATGGCGAGGAGGTGAGTTTCACGACCTCTGTTATACAGGTTCCTACGGTTATAACCTCAGCAGTGACCAATATCGCTGCTACCACCGCCACCTGCGGCGGTGAAGTGACCTCTGACGGTGGCGCGACCGTAACGGAAAAAGGAATATGCATAAGCACCTCACCAGCCCCCACTATCAATAACACACACGGCAATGCAGGCAGCGGTATAGGCAGCTTTAGTTTCAACCTTGGAAGTTTGTCTCCCCAAACCACCTACTATGTGCGGGCGTATGCCACGAACAGTGTAGGTACGGCTTACGGCAATGAGGTGAGTTTTACCACAGAGGAGACACCGCAGGACGGCCAACCCTGCCCAGGTGCTGCCACCCTCACCGACCGCGACGGCAACACTTATAACACGGTTCGGATTGGTTACCAATGTTGGATGAAGGAGAACCTGCGTACCACAAAGTATGCCGACGGCACCTCCATCACGCAGGGTAGCAGCACTTCCACCACCACGGCCTATTGGTACTATCCCGACAACAACTCTGCTAACAAGACCACATACGGCCTGCTATACAATTGGAAGGCGGTGATGCGGAATTCCTCCTCATCCTCAGCCAACCCGAGCGGGGTGCAAGGCATCTGCCCTACGGGGTGGCATGTGCCGAGCGATGCGGAGTGGACGCAGCTCACCGACTATGTGAGCAGCCAGAGTCAGTATATGTGCCATAGCAACAGCATCTACATAGCCAAGGCGTTGGCTGGCATTACTGGTTGGAATAGTAACACCAACAACACCTGCGCTGTGGGCAACACGCCCTCCGACAACAACGCCACAGGTTATTCGGCCCTTCCCGCTGGCTTATACGCGATTCCCACTGGCTCCCTCTCTGGCAATTACCTCGGTTTCGGCGCATACGCCAACTTCTGGAGCGCTACCGAGAGCACTGGCAGCCTCGCTTACTACCACTACTTATTTAGAGGTAGCGCCAGTGTGAACAGCGGTCCCCACAATAAATACGGCGGTTTTTCCGTCCGTTGTCTTCGCGATTAAAAAGAACAAAACATCAAATATAACATCGAATTATTAACCATTAAACAATTGCAATCATGAGAATAAGCGAATCGCCTTCAGAATCACCAATATCCGCCATGTTTCAATCTAAAATGACAAGAACCTTTCATCCGGTAGGGCAAGGTGCTTTCTATTCAGAACGTTTTTATTGTGGAACAGACAATGTTTGCAATGTGGTGTACGATTGTGGCACGCAAACCAATCACAATAATCTTTCCAAAATAATTGGGAATGCATTTCCTACAATAAACGGCGAAAAGCAGAAAATTAATTATTTGTTCGTCTCGCACTTCCATGAGGATCATATTAATGGAATTAAAATGCTGTTGCAAGAGTGTGATATTGAATGGATTGTAATACCAGCCATTATGGATAAGAACATCCTGCTTTGTGATTATATACACAATACGATAAGAAGTGAGGAAAGCTATGATGATGGCAACTGGTTTATGGAACAAATTCTTTCGAATCCAAACGCGGAGTCGGTGGAACTCAATGGGCAAATAATTAAGTTGAGAAAGTTAGATTCGCAACGAGATAGTATTGAATTAGTAAACATTGGCTGGGAATATATTCTCTATTGCCCCCTGTCAGGGGATTGGAAAGAGTTCGTTGAAGAATTCAATAAGGAATTCCCTGCACCTTATGCACAATTCAATGGAAACAATTTCATGATTCTGAAAAATTCTTTCACCAAGAAAACAGATGGGTTTGAGCGACTGAAGAAATTGTACAAAAACTATTACAAAGACCCCAAAAAGAACGACAACTATTATTCGATGGCGGTATTGTCCAAGCCTGTCTGTTCTGATGAAAAAACAGATGAGATGATGTGTTTGTACACAGGCGATTATCCTGCAAGAGATAACAAATGTCTTCAAGAACTCAAAACCTATTATGACGGATATTGGAAAGACTTCAAGACAATGCAGGTTCCCCATCACGGTTCTCGCTATGATAACCCGAAAGAACTATACGATATCTCTGGACGCCACTGCGTGTACTCGTATGGCACAAACAACCGATTTCATCACCCATGTGGGAAAATGCTATCGGAATTACTGATAAAACAAGAATCCCTGATTCCTGTGAATGAAGACAAAAGGTACGAAAAAAATTTCGAATACCGATAGAACAAGATTTTCCAATGGTCACCACAGGGGCTGTCCACCATGGCAGCCTTTGTTGTGTTTTAGGTATTAAAAGAAGGAAAAATTATTTTCAATGACTTTTTCTGGAGTTGAAAGACAAGTATATGAAAAGACACCATGCGTTCGCATTCATTCTTTGTCTGGCTCTTCTTCCACGATTTTATTTATTATCTGTTTCAACTGCTCCTTGTCAGGCAGATAAAGTTCGTATTTTGAAACAAAAAGATTGGTATTCATTCCGTAGGTAGCATACTCTACCAGCAGGTCATCCTTGTAGTGGGATAAGATAATACCTATTGGGGGATTGTCGTCAGGCATGTTTTCCTCTTTGGCAAAATAACCGAGGTACATATTCATCTGTCCAATATCCTCGTGCTGCACGCCGTCTCGTTTCAAATCAATGAGGACAAAACATTTCAGTATGCGGTGGTAGAACACCAAGTCGCAGTGGTAGTGGCGGTTGTTTACGGTAATCGGGTACTGGCGTCTTACAAAAGTGAACCCTTTTCCCATCTCAAGCAGAAAGAGTTGCAAGTGGTCAATAATACGCTGTTCCAATTCCGTTTCCGAGAAACGGTAATCTTCGGCAATACCCAAAAATTCCAAAGTATAGCTGTTGCGCACCATATCGGAAGGATCCTGGATGGAGATGCCTTCCTTTGCCAATGCGAGCACCCCTTCCTTGTCTTTGCTCGCCGCCAATCTCAAATAAAGTGCCGAATTCATCTGTCGCTTCAAAGTACGGACATCCCATTTTTGGGCAATACATTCCTTTTCGTAGAAACTACGTTCCAATTCATCATCAGCCTGCATCAGAGTACATATATGTGTCCAGCTCAAATTGTCAGTCACTGACTGACAATTGGGGTAAAGGAGGTAAAACTTCCTCATATTCACAAGGTTAGGTCTGCTAAAGCCTCTTCCGAATCGGGCAGTTAGTTGATGTGATAATTCCGTTAAGGTGGACGTTCCGTATGCCACTTTCGCCTGTCCGCCTTGCTCATACTCCACAATGTATTTTCCAATTTGCCAATATGTTTTGGTCATTGTAGTATTGATGTGCGATGCCACCTCCCGGCGTGCATTTTGAATAGCCATTGAGATGTTGTCAATCAATGGTTGTAAAGTGCTGTTACCAGTAAGCGTAACCATTTCTTTACCCTTGGATGTATCTTTCTTTTGCGGCATAATGCAATATTAAAATTCGCTGCAAAGGTACTATTAAACTTTTAATTGTATTGATTCGCCACAAAAAAATAGGCCGCTGACCTGCGATTTATCCGTCGCACCAATCATGAGATAAAATCAGGTAAAGGTAGGGCTGCCATAGTATGACAGCCCTATATCTACATCGGTCGTTCCCATTAATGCCGCACGCCGTCAGGTGTGCGGGCATCACCATTTTCACATAATTGCAACCTCGCCCCCAAAAACTCCGAAATCAAATTTTTTCTCTGCAAAAATGTGGCAGAACAAAAATGGCACTTTTTCGCCCGTTTGTGATTTCATCGTAAAAAAACGACAACTTTTTGATGAAAATCTGCCATTTTATCATATTGATTTTCAATGAAATATTTTTCAACACCCCTTGAAAATGACTTGCCTGTTGTTGTATATTTGCACTCGTTAACTCATCTTATTTTTCTAACAAAATCTAAAAGTCATGAAACAGCAAGAAATCATTCCCAATGTGGAAGAGAAAATCATCACCCTGCGGAACCAGCAGGTCATCCTCGATTGTGATGTCGCCGAATTGTACGGCGTGGAAACACGTGACATTAATAAATCCGTGAAAAACAATCCTGAAAAGTTTCCAGACGGATACATTTTTGACTTGGATGAGAAAGAGAAAAAAGAACTGGTGGAAAATTTCCACCGGTTCGTGAAACAGAAGCACTCTACAGTCACTCCAAAGGCTTTCACCGAGAAGGGCCTCTACATGCTGGCTACCATTCTGAAAAGTCCGAAGGCCGTGCAGACCACCATCGCCATTGTGGAGGCCTACGCCAAACTGAAAGAACTGTCGCGTGTGATCGTGGAAATCCCTCAGCAGGAAGAGGATACAGTTGTGCAGAAACAACTGTTGCATCGTGGCGGACAACTGGTGGAAGAGCTCATCACCGATATGCTGCCGAAGAAGAGCACCGAAACTTCCTTCGAACTGAACCTCGCCATGTTCAAGTTCCAACATTCAGTGCGCAGGGAGAACGATGAGGAGCTGAAGCATTTGGAGGAGGAAGTGGAGCGACTGCGGAATTTGTTGGAAGGTGCCGGCGAGATGTGAGCATGCCACCGTCATCCGCACCATTCCGCCGCGCAAATTCGCATTTGTAGGGCTGTCATAGTATGGCAGCCCTACAGCTGTTCGTCGTTTACAAGTTGAGAATGTTCTCCACTATCGCGTCGATGGCCTGCGGCAGAGCGAATTGTGCCATGTTTTGGGCCATTTCCTCGCATTTTTGAGGGTCGTTCAGCAAACCCTCCAAAGTGGGAATGAGCTTTTCGCCGGCCTCGCTGTCCTTCACCATCAATGCAGCGCCCTTGTCCACCAAGGCCATCGCATTCTTGGTCTGATGGTCTTCGGCAGCATACGGGAACGGCACAAGGATGGTGGGCGTGCCTAAAATGCTCAGCTCGGCGATGGCCAACGCACCCGCCCGCGAGATGATGATGTCGGCGATGCCGTATGCGTCGTTCATGTTCTTGATGAACGGCACGATGCGAATCTGATCGTTTTGCAGCATCGACAGCTCCATCTGGTTCTGTTTGTAGTACGCCTCTCCGGTCTGCCAGAGGACCTGGATTTGCATCGCCTTGAGTTTGTCCATGTTCTCGGTGAGGGTGCGGTTGATGGTCTTGGCGCCCAGACTGCCGCCGACCACCAGCAACGTCTTCTTGTCGGGGGAAAGGTCAAAGGACCGATAGGCCTCCTGGTTTTTCCTCTCGATATGGAGGATCTCGTCGCGCACGGGATTGCCGGTCTTCACGATCTTCTCCTTGGGAAAATACTTCTCCAGCCCGTCGTAGGCGACACAAATCTTGCGAACGCGGCTCGACAGCATCTTGTTGGTGACACCCGGGTAGGAGTTCTGTTCCTGGATGAGGGTGGGGATGCCTAGTTTCTGCGCCGCCCGCAACGCCGGACCGCTGGCGAAACCTCCCACGCCGATCGCCACGTCGGGCTTGAACGCGCGGATGATCTGCTTCGCCCGCCGCTGCGCCTTGACCAGCACAAACGGCAACTTGAGATTCTTCCAAATACCTCTTGGCGACAAATCGCGGGAGATACCGTAGATGTGCAGCCCTTCGATTTTGTAGCCGGCGTCGGGAACACGCCGCATCTCCATCTTGTCCTCCGCGCCGATGAAAAGGATTTCGGCATCGGGAACTTCCCGCTTGATCCGGTTGGCGATGGCGATGGCCGGGAAAATGTGACCGCCGGTGCCGCCGCCAGAGATGAGAAAACGTTTTTTCGTATTACCCATAATTTATTATATGATAATTAATTACAAAATTTACTCCGGATTTTCCCGCTCCACACAGATCAACTCCTGGGCATACGGCAACTGCTCGATGAAATGACAGAAGACGTGCCAGTCGCGCAAACGGTGCGTCTTGCGCTGCTTGTAGATGGTGGCCAATTGCTCGTAGTTGGTGGTGATGTGCATGAACAGCTCCAACCCCATCGGGCAGTTGGAGAGCATCGTCATCAACCCCTCCTCCGTCGGGTGGTCGTTGTAAGCTCGGGCCAACTGCTCGAGTTGCGCGATCGACTGTTCGGTGACGTACTCGTTGCAGGAGCGGCGGATGTCCAACTTGGCCAACGAGTGCATCTTGCTGGAAGAGGAGACGATCTGGAAGAAGTGGTAGCGCTGGGCTTCCATCGACCAATACTGCGGGTAGCGCACGTCGAAACTGACGACGATGCCTGTACGGAAGTTGGTATGCCCGCTGCCGCCGCCGTGACGGATGAGTTTCACGCAGCGTTGCAGCGACGCCTCAAACTCCTCGTCAGTGTGTTGCGCCGGCACCGTGCGCATCGGGTTGCGGGCGGCGATGACGGCCTCCCGCAAGTTATAGACCTGTACGTTGGTGACTTCGAGCATGGATGGTGGAATTGGGTGAAAAATGCGGATTAAAAGTCGAGGCGCTTATCAACCAAGTTGATGAGGCGCTGTTTGTTGCGGCGAGCTTTGAGAAGGTACTCGCGGGCCTCACCCACAATCTGGTTGGCGAACTCCTTGTCGGCCAATGAGGAAGCGTTGATTTTCACGTTCAGGTAAGCGCCCGTGACGGCGGCTTCGGCGCAGAGCACGCCCACGGCGGCGTCGGTCACGGAGTTCGGGTTGCCCTTCTTGATCATCTGTTCGCAGATGTCGAACACGTCGAACGAGCGTTTCACCGTGCGGAACGGCACCTCGGTGGCATATTTGGTCGCCTCCTGGATGGCAGCCTTGCGCGCCGCCTTCTCCTCTTCGGTACCCTTCGGCAGACCGAAGGCGTTCATGATCATGTTGAAAGCGTTGGTGTCTTCATCCACCAGATGGATAAGGTCTTCCTTGATCTGCTGACCTTTGACGGCCACCTCGGAGAAGGTTTTCCATTTGGCGTCCCAGCCGGGCTTGTGGGCCGACAGATTGGCCACCATGGTGCCGAGAGCTGCGCCGAGTGCCCCCATGTAGGCGGAGATGGAACCACCGCCAGGAGCCGGACTTTCGGAAGCCGTCTCGTTGGCGAAACCCTCGCAGGTCATGTCCACCAGACGGTTGCCGCTCTTGTCGGCAATCATGTACTCAATTACCTTTTCGTCAGGATTGAACGGTTTAAGGTCGTCGAGGCCCATCGACTTGATGGCGATTTTCATCTTTTCGGCCTCATCAATGCCGAGCGAGCGTTGCTGCTTGGCGAGGAAGTAGTCGGCGGCGTCAATCAGGGCCGACTTGGGCACGAGTCCCACGATCTCGGTGCCGGTGATGCGGATGCCGCGGGCGCCGGCCTTGCGGCACACCTCCTCGAAGGCGATGTGCAGCGGGGTCTCGCGGGTGTTGGTGATGTTCATCGACACTTGGGCAATACCATATTCTTTAATGAACCATCCGATGGCCTTGGTGCCTTTCAGCGTGCCGGGAATCATGATGTTTTCGCCGTTGGCGTCCTTCATAATCTTGCCGGTGATGGGGTTGCCCTCACGCTTCGGACGGCCTTTCTCACGCACGTCGAATGCGATGGCGTTGGCGCGGCGGGTGGAGGTGGTGTTCAGGTTGAAGTTGACGGCAATGAGGAAGTCGCGGGCACCGATGGCGCTGGCACCGCTCTTGGCGACGCTCTCCGTGAACTTGTTGGGACCAAAGTCGGGCTTCCACTCCTTGGTGCAGATGCGCTCCTTCAGTGCTTCATACTCGCCCTGACGGCAGTTGGCGAGGTTGCGGCGCTCCGGCTTGAAGGCGGAATTCTCATAGCAGAAGACGGGGATGCCTAATTCCGTGCCGACGCGCTTGGCCAACTGACGGGCGTACTCGGCCGTCTCCTCCATGGTGACACCGGCCACGGGCACTAACGGACAGACATCCGTGGCACCGAAGCGCGGGTGGTCGCCGTGATGACCGCGCATGTCGATGAGTTCCTGTGCTTTACGGATGCCACGGAAAGCGGCCTCCAGCACATCCTCGGGCGCGCCCACGAAAGTCACCACCGTGCGGTTCGTCGAAGCCCCCGGATCCACGTCCAGCAACTTCACCGCCTCCACGCTCTCAATCTCGTCGGTGATCTGTTTGATGATGCCGAGGTCCCTCCCCTCGCTGAAATTAGGTACACATTCGATTAATTTCTTCATGATATAATAATGGTTTGATTTGCAAATTACAACTTGCAAAATTACAAAAAAAATTGTCATGAAAACGGCATTTTTGAAAACCCGAATCGGAAAATCTTTCACTGAAAAAATGAAAGTTTTTTTGAAGTTTCATCGAATGAGTGAAACATTACGTTTTTAATAGAGAAATCGAAGAACTGATGCACGCCAGTCATGCTATCCGATGCGACCACCTGCTCATCATCCCTCACCAGACAGAAGGCACTTTGAACATGGCTGGGAAAGACATTCACATCATGCCATGCCGGAAATGGATGTTGGATCAATAGAATCAGGAAAGCGGCATCGCCTCGCCTACCGCACCAGCGTCACCTGGCCTTTCTGGGTGTGCTTGTATCCCATCTCGTCGCGGAAACGGCAGTCGTAGAAGTAGCCGGCGGCGGGCAGGTACTTGCCGTTCTCACGGCCGTCCCAGCCCTGGTGGATGTTGTTGGTGTGGAAAAGCACCTGGCCGGCCTTGTTATAGACCGTACACTCAAAGTCCGTGATGCCGGCGGGGGCATATACCATCCACTCGTCGTTGAGCCCGTCGCCGTTGGGGGTGAAGGCGCTGGGAATGAACAACTCGCAGTCGTAAACCCCGATGTTGATGGTGATGACAGTGTCCTTGCCATCGCGGGTGCGCACGTCGGCACGCACGTAAGTGTGCTCTTCGATGATCAACTCCTCGGTCGGATTTTGCGAACCGAAACTCCAGAAGACATTGTCGGCATTGAGCACGTATAGCGAAACCTTGGAGTTGCGGCAGACCAAGGTATCGTGGCTATAGATGAGGCGGAAGTCCTCTTTATGCTCGGGAGCGGGTTCGGCGGCGGCCACATCGTTCTGCTGCTGGAAGTCCTTGCTGTTGAAGCGGACGCCGGGCTTGGTGCCAGGCACGGACTGCACCGTCTTCGGGGCAGGCACTGCCGGGATCGTGGCGAGCGGGGTGAGCACGGCAGGAGCTGGCTCTCTCTTCACGGGGACGACAACGGGAACGGGAGGGGCAGCCACCGGCGCAAGGGGGGTGGCTACCGCGGGGATGAGTTTCGGCTGGGTTGCGGGTGCGGAGGTCGCAGACGCCTCGGCCTTGGCAATCGCGGAAGTCGCGACGGGCGTGGAAGTCGCTTCCGACGTGGCGGGTTCTGCGACGGTGACAGCAGTGGTCGGGGCGACGGGCGACGGCGCAGGAGCCGTCGGGGTGTCGGCGGGACGGGTCAGCAGGACCACGGCCACGACAACGGCGGTGACGGCGGCAACGGGCACGCCAATCCACATCCCCCAGCGGCGGAGGATGCGCCCGCGGTTGAAGCGCTTCACGGCGGCGGCGTTGCGAATGCCTTCCCACGCGCCCGCAGGGGGCTGCTGCTCGAAGCCCGCAAGACCTTCCTTGAAAATTTCGCCTATCTCTTGTTCTTTCATCTTATTCGTCAGTTGTGACTATGTGGTCTTTGATCTCCTCACCGAGGAGGGTTTCTATTCTCTTTTTCAACGCGCGCTTGGCTTTGAAAAGTTGCGAGCGCACAGTGCTGTACGAACTGCCGGTCATCTCGGCGATTTCGTGGTGCGAGTAGCCGTCGATCTCGAACAGGTTGAACACCGTCCGATAGCCGTCGGGCAGTTCGCTCACGAGGCGCAGCAGCAGCTCCTGTGTCAGGAAGTCGCTCTGCTGTATGCGCACATCGCCGGTGGTCTCGGCCACCTCTTCCGCCTCTACCGTCCCCTCTTCCCTCTTTTTCTTGTAGTAGGCGTTGATGCAGGTGTTGACCGCAATCTTGCGGGTCCACCCGAGCAGGTTGCCATTTTCGTCGCAGGAGTCTATGTTAGTGAATATCTTGACGAAAGAGTCGTGCAGCAGGTCCTGGGCGTCTTCCATGTTGCGGGTGTACCGGATGCAAATTCCCATGAGCACCGGCGCGAATTTTTCGTAAAGCATGGCTTGGTACTTCTGGCTCCCTTGCTTACACTTCCGAATCAACTCGCTGTCACTGACCATGTGGGACGCTTTATTGGTGATACATTTCTGAGGTGAAAATGTTGCCCGACTTCGTTAAAAGATTCAACATTAAATTTTCCGAACGACCAATGCGCTGTTGGTGCCGCCGAAGCCGAAGGAGTTGGAAAGGTAGGTGTCGATTTTGCGATTGATGGTCTTGGAGATGATATTGAGGTTTTGGGAGTGCTCGTCGGGGTGCTCGAAGTTGATGTTGGGGGCAACGAAGTCGTTAAGCATCATCAAGTTGGAGTAGATAATTTCGGAACTTCCAGCCATCCAGCACTCGTGTCCGGTCATCGACTTTGTGGAGGAGACGGGCGTGTGGAGGTTGCCGAAGAGTTGGGTGAGGGCGTCGGCTTCGAAGGCGTCGCCCTGGAGGGTGGAGGTGGCGTGTGCGTTGATGTAGTCGATGTCGGCGGGGGTGACGCCGGCGTCGTCGAGGGCTCGTTGCATGGCGAGGCGGGAGCCCGCGTCGCTGGCCTGCGAGATGTTGGCGCCGTTGGAGGAGAAGCCGTAGCCGAGGACCTCCGCGATGATGGGGGCGCCGCGGTGGACGGCGTGCTCGTACTCTTCCAGGATGACGGTGGCCGCGCCGCCGCTGGGCACCAGTCCGTCGCGGTCGCGGTCGAACGGGCGGGAGGCGCGGGTGGGGTCGTCAATACGGGTGGAGAAGGCACTGATGGCATCGAAACTACTCATCGACAGATAGTTGACCTCCTGCGCTCCACCACAGATGATCATGTCCTGCAACCCCTGGCGGATGAACATCAGCCCTAAGCCGATGGCGTGTGAACTGCTGGCGCAGGCGGCGCTCACCGTCAGGTTGATGCCCTTCAGCCGGAAGATCGTGGAGAGGTTCATCGTGACAGTGGAGTTCATCGACTGGAAGATGGCGCCGGAGCCCTGCAGGGTGGTATCCTTCGTCTCCAACGTCAGCATGTGCGCCTCGATGACGGCCTTGGCGGAGGAGTCGTTGCCGTAGAGCACGCCCACCTCGTGGTTGTCGAGGAAGTCGGGCGTGATGGCGGCGTTGCGCAGTGCCTCGGCGGTGGCCATGTAGGCGTATTCGCCCTCTTCGGCGAGGCAGGTGCGCGAACGGCGGTCGAGCAGCCCCTTCAGCGCGGGACGCTCCACCATGCCCGTCAGCGGCGAGCGGTAGCCGTAAGCGATGCGTTCGGGATCGATGCCGATGCCGGAACGTCCGGCGTATAACGACTCCCGCACCTCCTCCAAGTTCTTGCCCAAGCATGAATAAATGCCCATTCCTGTAATGACAACTCGTTTCATAACGTTCATTTTTTTGAATTTGCAAAAATAGTAAAAAACCAGCAAATCGTGAAGATTTTAATAAGGTATAGAAAATCGAATGGAGATGGTCGAAATTTGAAAAAGTTGATGTATATTTGCAGCCGCAAAAATAGGTCAGGAAACACCTGTCTGTAAAGCATCATTATGAGCAAACATCCGGAAGCACTCGACAAAATCACCAAGGCAAGACTGAAGTTCTCCGCCTTCGGCTCCATCTGTAGCATCGCGCTCACCATGTTCTTCGTGGGGACGTTGGCGGTCCTGGCCGTCTATTCCACCCGCTACCTGAACCACATCTCCCAGAACCTTGAACTCGAGGTGCTGTTCTTTGACGCTACTCCTCAACAAGTTACGGCACACATTGGCGATTCGTCCGTGGTGAACACGGTGAACCAGCCGGTACAGGAGGCCGACATCGTGAACTACGAACTCCGCCTCAAGAACGAGCCTTTCGTCGCCACCTCGCGCGTCTCCTCCCGTGCCGAGAACACCACCACCACCAAACAACTCCTCCGCAACGACTTCGACAAATACATCGACAATCCCATCAACGCCTCTATCATCCTCACACTCAAACCCGAATACACCCACGCCGACTCTTTGCTGAAAATCAAGCAGTTCATCCAACAGAATGAACAGGTTCGCGAGGTGGTCTATTCCGACGTCGCGGCACAGTTCATCCAACAGAACCTCCGTAAAACCCAGTGGATCATCCTCGGCATCTGCGGCGTCTTCCTCTTCATCTCCCTGCTACTCATCTCCAACTCTCTGCGTCTGAACATCTACTCCAAACGCTTCAACATCAGAAGTCTGCTGCTCATCGGCGCCACCCGCGCATTCGTCCGCCGTCCCTTCGTGCTCAAAGGGCTCACCCAGGGCATCATCGGCGGCTTCCTTGCTACTGTCGGCGTAGGCGTCATCCTCTATGGCGGTTACGTCTTCACCAAAGGCACCTTCATCGACCTCTCCGAACCCATCCTCCCCGCCGCCATCCTTGCCGGCGTCTTCCTCTTCAGCATCCTCTTCACCACTCTCACCGCCTTCGTCTATACCAACAAATACATCAAAGTCAATCCCGATAGATTATATTTATAATTCATTATGGCTCAAGTTATTACAACAAAAACCACAGACAATTCCAACAAATCATACCGCACTTACGGGAAAAAGGCCGAAAAGGAGAAGAAACCTCTTTTCCGCATGACCAACTACATCCTGATGATCATCGGCGTCGTCATCCTTTTCGTCGGCTACGTCCTACTCACCGGCGGCGGCTCCGACGATCCCAACCAGTTCAACGAGGCCATCTTCAACACCCGCCGACTGGTTGTCGCGCCCATCACCATCCTCATCGGGCTTGTGTTGGAAATCGTCGCCATCATGTGGCGCACTCCTGTCCGCAAGAAAGATAACGAACCCACGACCGAAGCGTAATGGAGTGGTTTGAAGCCATCATCTTAGGCATTATACAAGGACTGACGGAATTTCTGCCCGTCAGCAGCAGCGGCCATCTCATCATCGGCAAGGAGATTTTGGGAGTCGAGGCCAGTGAAAACGTCATCTTCGAGACCGTCGTCCACGGGGCGACCGTCCTCGCCACCATCACCATCCTCTGGCGCGAGATCTGGCACCTGTTCACCCAATTTTTCAAGTTCGAGTGGAACAAAGAGACGCAGTACATCTGCAAGATTCTGGTTTCCATGATCCCCGTGCTCATCGTAGGCGTCTTCTTCAAAGATGTGCTTGAAGAGTTCTTTAGCAGTCTGCTGTTGGTGGGTTGCATGCTGTTGTTGACTGCTTTGTTACTGACTCTCACCAAGTTCGTGAAGTTCAAGGAGCGGCGGGAAGTGGGCTTCGGTTCGGCCATCGTCATGGGCATTGCCCAGGCCATCGCCGTGCTGCCCGGACTGTCGCGCTCCGGTTCCACCATCGCCGCCGGCCTCATGACCGGTGTCAAACGCGAGGAGGTCGCGCAGTTCTCCTTCCTCATGGTCATCATCCCCATCTTAGGCGAGTGTTTCCTTGACATCGTCGGGGGCGAGCTCGCCGCGGCCAACTCGGGCATCTCGGCCACCGCGCTCATCTGCGGGTTCGTCGCCGCCTACCTCTCCGGCCTGCTCGCCTGCAAGTGGATGATCAACCTCGTCAAGCGCGCCAACCTCGTGTGGTTCGCCGTCTATTGCGCCCTCGTCGGCGTCACCGCCATCGTCTTCGCCTGCATCCGATAATTCCAAAACGTGATGAAAATCAAAGAAGTCCTATCCCATCTTGAACACCGCTTCCCGCTGGATTACCAGGAAGACTTCGACAACTGCGGCGTGCAGTGCGGCGACGTGCAGCGCGAAATCACCGGCGTGCTGGTCTGCTTCGACATGTCGGACGAGACCATCGACGAGGCCATCGCGCTGAATGCCAACTTAGTGATCTCACACCATCCTTTGATGCTGAAAAAAGGCATCCGAAAGATCGAACCCACCAACCGCGTGGGGCGGATTCTATGCAAAGCATTGGAACATAAGATGGTGCTCTACTCCATGCACACCAACCTCGACAGTGCCCCGGGCGGTGTGAACGATCTTTTCGCACAAAAACTTGGACTTCAGAACGTTTCCGTACTTTCTCCGTTGGATGGCGGCTTATGCAAAATCGCCTTTTTCGTGCCGCAGTCGCACCAGGGCATCGTGCAAGACGCCCTGTTTGCCGCGGGCTGCGGGAAGTTGGGCAAGTACGAAAAGTGCGCCTATCAACTTGAAGGCCACGGATGTTTCATGCCGACGAAAGCCGCCGACCCCTTCATCGGTCAGCCCGGGCGGATGGAGTTCGTGGAGGAGACGCGCGTGGAGATGGTTTTCCCCGCCGCCCGCCAGCGCAAGGTCATCGAAGCCCTCTACGCCAGCCACCCCTACGAAGAGCCGGCCTTCGACATCTACAAACTGGAGAATCCATCGCGGACGGCAGGTTTAGGTCGGGTGGGCAATCTTCCGCAACCCGTTGATGCAGAACGGTTTCTGAAATCGCTGAAGAGCACCTTCGGCGTGGCGGCGATCCGTTATTACGGGAATATAGACCAACCCGTGCGGCGCGTGGCCCTCTGCGGCGGCGGCGGCAGTTCATTCATCGCCGACGCCCTTGCCGCCGGCGCCGACATCTACGTCAGCGGCGACATCAAATACCACGACTTCCACACCGCCGACAAACGGATGATCATCGCCGACATCGGGCACCTCGAAAGCGAACAATTCATGAAAGAAATTATCGTGAACGAACTAAAAGAAAATTTTACTAATTTTGCCGTTTCATTCACACAAGTGGAAGCAATGCGAATTGGCATTATATAATACTGATTATCAAAATATTACAGAAAAATATTATGGCAAAGAAGAAAGTTATTGCAGACGAAATCGCCTCCGAAGTTGTCGAAGTGAAGACCAATTCCACCGGCACCAAGGAAATTATCATTGAACGTAAACAAGAGGTCACCGCTGAGCAGATTCAGGAAGAGTTGAGCATTGCTCAAAAGTTGCTGTCGCTCTATTATCTCCAGCAGGTTTGCTCCAAAATCGACAAGATTTTGGTCGAACGCGGTGAACTTCCCAACGAAGTGCGCGATTTGGAAGACGCCTTGGAGGGCCTGAAAACCCGTATCGCCAAGTATCACGAGGAGATCAAGGCCATCCAAACCAAGATCACGGAAGAGAACACCAAGATTTTGGACGCCCAGGCGCTGATCAAACGTTACGAAGAGCAACAGCAGAACGTCCGCAACAACCGCGAGTACGAATCTTTGGCCAAGGAGATTGAGTTCCAAACCCTTGAGATCCAACTTTCTGAAAAGAACAAGACCAAGCATGCCGCTGCCGTCGAGGCCAAGTCGGAAGAGATCAAGGGCTTTGAGGAGAAAGTCAATGAATTGCAGGAGATTTTAACCCAGAAGCAGGGTGAACTGGAAGGCATCCTGGCCGAAACCGAAGAGAGGGAGGCCGAACTGCGCAAGGAGGCCGAGGTCTATAAAGCCAAGATCGAGCCGCGCCTGCTCTCCGCCTTCGAGCGCATCCGCAAGAACGCCCGCAACGGTTTGGCCATCGTGCAGATCGAGCGCGACGCCTGCGGCGGTTGCTTCAGCACCATCCCGCCCCAGCGCCAACTCGACATCCGCCTGCACAAGAAGATCATCGTCTGCGAGGCCTGCGGCCGTATCTTCATCGACAAGCAACTCGTTGAGGAACATCAGAACGACAACAAATAAGTTTGTTGACGACATAGAAGAGAAAGACTTGCGATTTCATCACCGCAAGTCTTTTTTTTACAAAAAAATATTAACTTTGCAGTCTAAAAGCACGAAACGGTGAAATATTGGAATGACTTTACGGTATGGCTAAAAAAAGTGAGGGATAGGATCCTCAATCCGCTGGGAGTTTTCAAAAACGAGGTGGCCGACATCCGCATCTCCAACGAAAACATCCGACGCTACCGCATCCAACATCTGCGCAAGGATTTCTTCTCCATCAGCATTAAGAAAAGAGACGACGTTTTCAAGTACCTCTTCTATTTGCTGGCCATCGCCATGCTCGTGCTGCTCCCGCTGATGAGCACCCATAACGGCATATCCGACAAGGAGATACAACATCAGCAGCGGGCCGAGATGCTCTATCAATACTACAGCGACGGCAATCCCGCCATCCTGCAAGAAAAAGACGCGCTCACCCATACGCAATTGATCGACTTCGCCTGTTATTGCATCACCAAATGGTTGAATATCAGCAGTGTATATGATTTCCGACATTTGATTGGAGCACTGTTCGTCTGGTTGACCTTTCTGGTCATCGGCTCCTTCCTGATGAACCTCTTTTCCTGGCGGGCGGCCTTTTTCGGGGGCTTCTTCCTGATGCTTTCCCCGGCCTTTCTCGGACAATCCTTCGGCAATCTTGCCGACATCTCCTTCACCTTCTTCTACCTTCTTTCCTTATATCAAATATACATTCTCATCGGGGAATTGCCCATCGTAAAATGGAAACGCCTGATATTCATTGTATTAAGTATCGCAGCAGCCAACAGCGTCCATGTGGGGGGCTTCGTCCTTCTTTTTTACATGTTTGTCAGCGTCATCGTCGCCTTCATCATAGCCAACCCCATCAAAGAGTTTTTCAGTGCAAAATATTTGTCTAACTTCGGCAAACTGCTCCTGTTGCTGTTGGGAATGTTGGTAGCCGTGTATCTACTCTACTGGCTTTACCCGCTGCAAAGTCTCAAATCGTTAGCGATACTTCCACATGCAGGGATTCAGAAATTGACTGAAAATCAACCGATAATAGAAATCCTTTGGCGTGGGAAAGTCTTATCCTCACACGACCTGACCGTCGGATTTGTCCTCGAACGGATGCGCTACACCGCTCCCCTATTGATTACCATAGGTGTGTTGGTGCACCTTGTCGTCATCGGCATGATTGTTCGCAAGATCCACTTTGTCAACTACTTCCTGCTAATACTTGCGCTGTTATTCCCGTTGTACACGCTTGTAAACGAAAGTTATGAGATCTACGATGGGTGGTCCATCTACCTGATGATTTATCCTTTGGTGGTGATGATGGCGGCGGCGGGATACGAAGGCGTCCTCCGAAAAGTGGATGACAAATACACCAACTTCGTGATTGTCAGCATTATTCTGTTGCTCTGTTTCATGCCGTTGCGACATGAATTGGTACATTACCAAACGGTCGGGGTCTATTTCAACGAAATGTCGGGAGGCATTACCACGTCGTATGGCAAATACGTCATCGATGAGGGGGAAAACGCCAACAACGCGGCCTGTTCGTGGGTGAAAAGAGAGGCGGTTCGCGGACCGATTCACGACCGCATCCGGGTATGTACCGACGGCAATGCGGGATGCGATTACTATTTTCGCGACCGTTCGCGGCAGTTTGAGCTGATACACAGCGACTTGAATGATTCCGACACGCTGCAATGGGACTACTTCATCTCTTTTGTTGATGCCGTTCCGCATCAAAAACTACGTCAGGGAACCTGGCAAAAACGCAAAGCGGCCCATCGTATCTATGTGGAAAACAAGCCCATAGCCATAATTTTGCATCAGGAATACGTGGTGGAACCCGAACCACCCACGGACAGCATCCCCGAGGAGAAAGTTCCCGACATCAATCTGTCCGAAACTGCAACTCCCGCAAAATAAAGTCTAAAAAAATTCGTTTGGTTAGCATGAAACAATTCGGACACTTTGTGGCGATTCTCTTCATGGTCTATCTGCTGTCTTCCTGCCAAAAGGTTGACCTGACAGCGACGTACATCAGCATTGACACGACCTCTTTTGTGATGGATGTCAGCCACTTCAACCAAGATCACGCCACCGGATACGACGCCGGCGAGTTGGCCAGTATCAGCAACCAGCATTTTCACGACGCCTGGGTCGTGGTGAACGGAACCTCCTTGGGCACATGGGAACTGCCCTGTAAAATCCCGGTTTTGGGGAGCGACAGTGTGCGTGTCTCCATCTACCCCGGTGTGAAAATGAACGGCGTTTCGACCATGCGCCCCCGCTACCCCTTCGTGGATCCATACACCACCACCATCAATCTGAAAGGGGGAACGGAAATCGAGATCGGAACGATTCCCCTCCAGTATTCCGCAGTGACCAAGTTTGAATTCATCGAGAATTTCAACCGCGACTATAACGGCATCTTCCACGCTTCCAAAGACAACGGGGTGAACTTTCTCCATGGGACAGCGCCCGACAATCCGACGAACCGCATCGGCATCATCAACTTGACGGACTCGATCCAGGATTTCGAAATCGAATCCTCCAACATGACGTTCGGCCACAAAGTCCCCAACTATGTGTTTTTGGAAATGGACTATATGTGTGATTATGAGGATGGTGCGGAAGTCGCCGTTACGATGCTGATCGACAAGTCCACCACTTCGCTCACCACCTCCGAGCCGTTAGTGATTGCAAATGCTTCCAAAAAATGGAAGAAAATATACGTCAACCTGACTCAATCGGTGTCACGAAACCAGACCAATGCCATCGCCTATCGCGTGCAGTTGTCCGGCGGCCGCCCCGATGAGAATATTCCCATCCACTTCTATTTCGACAATATCAAAGTGATATACCTCTAATCCTCCATGGCCAACAAAAAACTCGTCATCTTCCTATACCTGCTCTTCGACATATTGGCTGCCGTCGTCACGTGGATTGTGTTTTTCACTTTCCGCAAATATCACGTGGATCACTCCGTGTTGGACAACCTCGGCACCACCATTTTCAACGACCCCAAATTTTACATCGGTATGGTATCCAGTGCCCTCTACTGGGTCTTTCTGCATGCTTTTTCGGGGTGTTATAACAAGATCTATCACAAATCCCGTCTCAAAGAACTTGGCAACACGCTATTAGTCACCTTTTTAGGTGGATTGCTGTTTTTCTTTGCCTTCATCTTGGATGACATCGTCAACAACTACAACGACTACCTGCTCTACTTTTTAGCGTTGATTTCCCTGCAGTTCATACTCACTTACCTACCGCGCGTATGCATCACGACTGCGACGATCAACCAGATCCGCGCAGGCAAGATCGGCTTCAACACGCTGATCATCGGGAGCGACGAGGTGGCCTTGCAGACATACAAGGGACTGGTTGAACGCAATCCCAACGCGGGCAACCACGTCGTCGGGTACGTGAAGATGTCGCCCGAGGATGTTGATGTCTTAGGGCAGGAACTTCCCTATACCGGCCTTATCAACGACCTGACAGAGATTGTCAAAGAGCGCAATATCAAGGAGTTGATTATCGCCATCCAGAATGGGAAGCGCAAGCACATCGAGTCCATCATCACCATGATCATGGGTTCTGACATCAGTTTGAAGATCATCCCGCAGATACAGGATCTGTTGATGGGTACGGTGAAGGTGTCGTCGGTGTTGTACGAGCCGCTCATTTCCATCACGCCCGACTATCTGCCGGCTTGGCAGAAGCACCTGAAGCGGGGAATGGACATCTTCTTCTCGCTCCTGGCCATCATCATACTCCTTCCCGTGTATGCCTTCCTGACCATCGGGGTGAAGGCCTCATCGAAAGGGCCCGTCCTTTACAAGCAGGAACGTATTGGACTGCATGGCAAGCCGTTCAACATCTTCAAATTCCGTTCGATGGTGGAGGATGCGGAGCGCGACGTGCCTCAGTTGTCGAGCGACCATGACCCGCGCATCACGAAGTTCGGGCGTTTCATGCGCAAGACCCGTTTGGATGAGACCCCGCAGTTCTTCAACGTATTGATTGGAGACATGTCGCTGGTCGGTCCGCGCCCCGAGCGGCAGTACTACATCGACCAGATCATGGAGAAGGCGCCTTATTACAAGTTGCTGTTCCATATCCGTCCGGGCATCACGTCATGGGGGGAGGTCAAGTTCGGTTATGCGGAGAATGTCGATGAGATGGTGACCCGTTTGCGCTGGGACATCCTGTACATTGAGAACATGTCCCTGCAACTTGACCTTAAGATTTTGATTTACACTATCTTAATAGTCCTGAAACGTGCCGGCAAGTAGCATGGTCCCATCAGACGGACTTCCTTTGGCATCAGCGGTACACATCGCCATTCCGGCGATGGATGAGTGCGAGTGGCTTCCGCGCACCATGGCATGTTTGGAGGCGCAAGAGACAGAAGTCCCCTTTGACGTGCAGATTTGCGTCAACCAGCCGGAGAGTTGGTGGCAGAAAGAGGATCGCCGGCGGTTATGTGAAGAGAACGCCAAGTTGCTGCGATGGCTGGCAGAGTACCGGATGCGGGCACCCTTCCCTGTCGAGGTCATCGACTGCAGTTCACCGGGACGGGGGTGGCAGGGCAAGCACAGCGGTGTGGGCTGGGCGCGCAAGACGCTCTTCGACCGGATCATGGGCAGGTACCCCGACGGCGACCTGCTGGTGAGTTTGGACGCCGACACTACCATAACGTCGGGGTATATAGAGTCAGTAGCGTGCAACATGGCGTCGCATCGGGAGTGGGTGGCGTTGTCGGTGCCGTACTATCACCGGCTGACGGGCGACGAGCGTGCCGACCGCGCGGTGCTGCGGTACGAGATCTACCTGCGCAGTTACGCGTTGAACCTGTTGGCCATCGGCAGTCCGTATGCGTTCACGGCGGTCGGCAGCGCCATCGTGGCGCGGGTGGGCGCATTGCGCAAGATCGGCGGGATCACGCCGGTGAGCAGCGGCGAGGACTTCTACCTGCTGCAGAAGTTGCGCAAGATGGGTGAGGTCGGCACATGGAACGCGGAGTGCGTCTATCCGGCGGCGCGATTTTCCGACAGGGTCCCCTTCGGCACAGGGCCGGCGATGCTGCGCGGTGCGGTCGGCGACTGGGAGAGTTATCCCATCTACGACTGGCGCTCGTTCGCGAAGATCGGCGACACCTACCGGCAACTCGACCGGTTATACGAGGAGGAGATCGACAACGACTTCATCCGTTTTCTGAGGATGCAGTTCAAGTGCGTTGACCTCTGGGGGCCGTTGCGCAAGAACTCGCGGACGCTGGCGCAGTTCCGCCACAGTTTCCACGAAAAGGCCGACGGACTGCGGATCCTGCAGTTCCTGCGGTATGAGCGGGCTCAGATGCAGGCGCTCTCGCCGACGTTGACAGCAGATGCAGGCGCAGTTACATGCCCAGGGGCAACCACAAACACCGGCGCGAGCGCAGGTACAGGCATAGATTCACCTATCCCCGCCGAGCCGTCGGGGGCCTTTCCGGCCCGCCATGCCCATGCCCTCGACGAGATGAGCATGGCAGACCTGCGGCAGTGGCGCGACGCCCTGTTCCAACATGAAATGACCTTGCGTGAAATGTGTATGCGGAATTCCGCCGATTAGAACGGGATGTCCTCGCCCGAATCCTCCGGGAAATTGACCGGAACGACCTGTTCCACCTTCTGCTCCGTGGCCTTGTCGCCCGATTTGGACCCCAACATCGTGATGTTGTCGGCTTCGATTTCGGTGAAATACTTCTTCTGACCATTCTCCTCCCACGTACGGTTGCGCAACCGCCCCTCCACATATAGCAACTTCCCTTTCGTGAAATACTTCTCCGCAATGTCGGCCAAGGCACGCCAACAGGCAATGTTGTGCCACTCCGTCACCTCCTTGCGGTTGCCATCCTTGTCCTTATAGACCTCCGTTGTCGCCAACGTGAAAGACACCTTTTTTCTACCATTTTCAAATACACGGCTCTCGGGATCCTTGCCCATATAACCGATCAGAATAGCTTTGTTTACTCCAGACATAGCATAATAGTTTAGGTTAGTAATTGATTACACTGCAAACATACTACACAACGCACCCCTTTTCCCCAGTGTGTTGATAACTTTTTAGAATTACTTAACTATTTAATACTCTTGGGTTTATAACCCGATTTTTTCAACAGTTCATTGGCGTCAGTCATCTTCATCATCTGCTGGAGGGAAATTTCCGGATTATTTTCCATGAAATCGCAGACGATCTTCCATCCCACATAGGCACCCATACGTCCGGGAGATCCCTTGAACGGTTTCGTCTCAGGGGCGACATCTACCAGATGCTGTGCCACACCGGCATCCTTGGAGTAGATCAACTCCTTTTCTATCAGGTAATTCCACACATCTCCATGATGCTGTTCCGCCCATTGCATCTGTTCGGTCGTATAGCCAAACACATCAGCTTCCGGTGTATTTGGAAACATCAACTCGGTGAAATACAACACTTTACCAGCCAAGACCATATTGTCCAACAACGTGATGGGCTCCTTGTTGGGCAACTGCTGCCAAACCAACACATTGCGGAAGCAATCGATGGGCAGGAATTTTTTATCGCATTGATAACGAATATATTGCGGAAGTCCTCCGTAGTATTTGTTGTCTTTCCCCAAATACCAATCCAGATGCAGGATGAGTACCATCTTCCCGTCCTGCTCAAAGCCCTCCACCAGTTTCGTGGGCGATGCCTCGTCTATGCCGCCCACCACCGTGTAGAAAGTGGGCACGGCGACTTCCGGGAAATAGTAACGGTAATAGACCAACGCCTGCTTGATTTCCGCCTTCACATCGCTCATGTCATTATACTGCTGCCCCACGTATTTGAACAATTCGACAAAATAGGGATCTGCAAGAAACTGGCGCATCTGGCGGACGGCCTGCGGATAATGCCATGCCGTAGAATCGACGAAAATCCCATGATATTTCAACCCCAGTTTTCTGATTCCTTCCTGCAAGTGATTTGTATCCAGATTTTTAACATCCATATCAAAACGGATGAAATCGAAATTGGTCGTCTTGGCCAGTTCTTCCAGGCGATTCTGCTCCTTTCTTTCTTCCACAACATATTTGCGCTGGTTGGGGCCTTCATGCGACTTTTTCTTTGCTGATGCGAAATACCATATCAGGCATCCGGCCACGAGAGCAGCGACCAGCACACACAATATTATAATAAGCAACCGTTTTTTATTCATCGTTACCTCCAATCGAAAGATTTGACCATGCGCATGGCGTCCTCACGGATATAGTCGATGACGGGCTGCACAGAGTCGTTGTTGGGCGTGAAGTTGAAATAGAGCGTCGCCCGGGCAAAATGGTGGCTTCCATCGGTCATCCAATAGTGGAACGGACATGCAACATCCTTTCCATCAATATCATAGAACAAACCGCTCACATTTTCCCTGGCACCGAGTTCCCGAAAATCACGCGTTCTCACCCCGGAGGCCTTTTGGTAATGGAACTCCACAAACTTCTTGTCAGCCAGCATCAGATTGGAAAGGGCGGCACTGTCAGCCGTGGGTTTGTAAAGCATCTCAATCGACGCATTCTGCTGCGGGTATTGCACAACCACCCAAATCGCGGTGTCCGACTTGCGATCAACCAAGCACCGCGCACACTCCGCATAGTCGAAAGTGAACGGTAGCACCGCCGTATCCAACGTAGTATATTGATGCTCAGGCATATCGATACGGAAATACCCGGACGGTTTCGGTTGTGACACCTCGTCGCCGCCGGAACAACTCACCAGCAACAACGAAAATAGTCCCAAAAGTACGCTTTCAAATTTCATCATGCTTCTTTCATTTCATAACGTGCAACAACCTTCGATATTTTACTTCGGCTTGACATCCGTCACCTCCACGGTCATGGCAAGACTGGCCTTGCCGCGGATGCGCTCGCCGTCGCCCGCAACGCCATACGCTAAGAACGACGGTATGACTATATGGGCGACCGAACCCTTGCGCAACGACTTGACGGCCTCGTGCAGACCGGAAATCTCATTCGACTTATCAACCCTGAAACTCTTGGGACCCAACTGTTTAGATGTATAAACCGTGTCGCCTGTCAGCAAACAGGTGACATATTCCAGGGTGACTTCATCCTCCGATTTGATCAACTCTCCCCTCCCCTCTTTTAGGATTTCGATGCGCAAACCGTTGCCGCGCCTTTCCACATTCCAGCCGTAACGTTGGGTAAAGAAAGCAATGTCCTCATCTTCCCGACCTGCATTCACACGGTTCCAGTCAATAGCGGCCTCGTCATCGTCAGGTTGTTGCGACTTCTGCTTGAATTCGGCATATTGCTTTTCGGTAGATTCGCCGGCATCTTTCTCATCGCGATGGCATCCGAAAAAGAGCAATGCCATCCCCAACATGCTCATTACCAAGTTTTTCATAACTGAAAATTATCGGGATGGAGAACTTCGCGATACTCTTCCACCACTTTCTCGAAATAACTCAACGCATTTTCAAGGGTCTCGTAATAGAAAGCGGCCGAAGCATTTTTATGCCCGCCGCCATTGAAGTGCTTGCGAGCGAACTGGTTGACGTCGAAGTTGCCCTTCGAACGGAAAGAGACGCGAATCCGGTCTTCCCGCTCCGTAAAAAAGGCCGTGAACTGAATTCCTTTGAGCGAAAGGCCATAGTTGACAAAGCCCTCTGTATCTCCCACCGAATAGTGGTTGTCCTTCAAATCCTTCAGTGTCACGTACATATATGTCGTGGAGAGCGGGCGCATGATCTTGAGCCGTTGCGACAGGCAAAGCCCGAGCAACTTGATACGGCTTTCGTTGTAGTTGTCGTAAACTTTCCGATGAATGTTCTCCCCATCAATGCCTTTCTTCATTAACTCACTGACAATGAGATATGTAAGAGGATTATTACACATATAACTCAACGAGCCGGTGTCGGTGATGATGCCCACATAGACACAGGTGGCCACGTCCGTCGTAATCTTGTCGTTGTTGCCGGTAAGTCCTTCTAAAAACTGATAGACCAACTCGCAGGTAGAAGTCGTTAACGTGGTGGAAAACAGTATGTTGCAATCGATTACCGGGGAGAGATGGTGGTCGATGAGCACCTTGAAGGCAGAACTGCCGTCGATATGCGGTTGCAGCGCGTTTCCGCTGCGATGGGAGGCATTCATATCCACAATAAACAGAATATCCGCCTCTTTCAGGGCTTTTTCCGCCGTTTTCATGGCACGTTCCGCAATGATAACGTGCTCCATGCCGGGCATCCAACGCAAAAACTCCGAAACGGGGTTGGGCAAAATCACTTTCACCTCATAACCTTCCTTCGTAAAATACTGATACAGAGCTAAAGAAGAGCCGACGGCATCACCATCGGGATTGAAATGGGAAATGACCGCGATCTTGTGCGCACCAGCCAGTTCCGCTTTCACTTTTTCAATTTTTTCAGGTGTAAATACTTCCATTTTTCAAAAACAAGGTGCAAAGATACGAGTTTTTCGCGGGCTTTCACGCATAAATCGAAAAGTTTGCGATTTTTTAAAATTATTGTAATTTTGCAAATCTAAATAAAACTTAAAATGAAAAGAATAACGCTATTGGCATTGTCGTTCATTTTCATGTTTATGAATGGCTTATCCGCCTTAGAACCAGTTAGTTCAGATATATCTTCCACCCCGCGCGACTCCACCCGCATGAAGAAGCAGAAGGATCCCGACCGCAAGCGCACGGGCTGGACGTTCGGCATTTTGCCGAGCGTCTCCTACGACGCCGACCTCGGATTCCAGTACGGCGCCCTCTCCAACATCTACTATTTCGGCGACGGCAGCACCTATCCGGAGTACCTGCACTCGATTTACGTGGAGGCCTCCTACACCACGAAGCGTTATGGCACCTTCCGCCTGTCGTACGACTCTAAATACCTGATACCCAAGCACCGGCTCACCATCGACCTAGCGTACCTGCCCGACGCGATGTGCGATTTTTACGGTTTCAACGGTTATACCTCCATTTACAACAACGTGTGGCGCGACTCGAAGCACTACACAGCGGAGGAGGGCTACAAGAGCCGCGCCTTCTACAAGTTCAAGCGCGATCTGTTCCGTGTGGCGGCCGACATCAGCGGCAACATCGGCGGCAACTGGTACTGGCATGGCGGCGTCGGGATGCTCGGCTACCTCATCAACTCGGTAGATCTGGACATGTTGAACAAGGGCAAAAAGCCAGACAAGCAGCTTCCTTACATCGACGGGCTGTACGAGAAGTACATCCAGTGGGATCTCATCGGGGAGAACGAACGCCATGGCGGCTTTCATCCCTACGTGCGCGGCGGCATCAGTTACGACAGCCGCGACCGGCAGACCAATCCCACCCACGGCATCTATACCGACGCCTTCCTCACCTACACCGCCGGCTTCAACTCCCAGAAGTTCGGGCACCAGGCCGACTTCAACAATCTGCGCTTCAACTTCACTTTCCGCCACTATGTGCCGATCTACAAGGACTACATCTCCTTCGCCTATCGCCTCGCCGCGCAAGTGTCGGCGGCGGGCAAGAGTCCGTTCTACATGAACAACTATTGGAACACGCTCTACATCCAGCGGGTGCTGTACGAGGGAATGGGCGGCGGCAACACGCTGCGCGGACTGCTGCGCAACCGCGTGCTGTCCAACGGCTTCGCCTTCGCCAACATCGAATTCCGCTTCAAGGTCGCCAAATTCCACGTCAAGAAGGAGAACTTCTACATCGGACTCAACCCCTTCCTCGATGCCGGCATGGTGCTGCAACCCTACGACATTGACGAAAACAGGTTGCGAGAGACCATCGCCCGGAACGACCCCGACTTCGACCTCAACACGCTGGGCGACTACTTCAACTTCGACCGGAAAGCCATCTACCGGCCGCACCTCGCCGCTGGCATCGGCCTCAAGGCGGCCATGAACGACAATTTCGTCCTCTCCGTCGATTGGGCCATACCCTTCAACAAGCAGGACAACGCCGGCTGGGCCAACTTCTACGTCAAAATCGGCTACATGTTCTAATTTTTGAAATACACAATTTTACGAATATGAAAGTTTTACTGTTCACCCTCAGTTATTTCGTATTTCCCTTCATCATCATCCTGCTTTTCAACCGCTACAAGTGGGCGAAGACGGTGGGAACGGTCATTTTGGCCTACGCGGTGGGGTTGATTCCGGCGCTGTTGGGCTGGACCGACTTCGGGACCGATGAAGCCGCCGCCGCCACCATGGGCAAGGTACAGACGTGGATTATGAACCTCGCCGTGCCGATCGCCATCCCGCTGATGCTCTTCAACTGCAACTTCAAACTGTGGACCAAGTCGTTGCCGAAGACGGCGGCGGCGCTGGGCGGCGGCATCCTCGCCGTGCTGATTGCCATCATCAGCGGATTCTTCCTCTTCCGGCACGCCGGCATACCCGACATCGCCAACGTAGCAGGCATGATGACCGGCATCTACACCGGCGGCACCATGAACTTCAACGCACTGGGCGTGGCCCTGCACGTCGAACCCAGCACCATCACCACGGTGCTCACCTTCGAGATGCTGGTCACCTTCCCCATCATCATGTTCATCGTGGCAGGCGGTTACAAACTGTTCCGCAAACTGCTACCCTACCGCGACGAGTCGGTGACCGTGGATAGCGACGGCGGCCAGGACCTCGAGCACGGCATCGAGCAGTACCACGGCATGTTGCGCTGGCGCACCTTCCTGCGCTCACTCGTCGGATTGGCCATCTCCATCGGACTATTGGCCATCGGCGCCGGACTTTCCCTTCTCCTCACCGGCAAACTCAACGAACTTGTCATCATCCTGACGATCACAACATTGTCGATAGCCGCCTCCTTCATCAAGCCCATCCGCGAAATCCCCAAGACCTTCGAATTAGGTATGTTTTTCATCCTGATTTTCAGCATTGTTGTCGCTTCGCAGTTCGACTTGTGGAAGATCAACACGAGCGCATTGGCCACGGGTGGGTTCCTGCTCTTCATCGTTCTCGTGAGTTCGCTGCTGCACCTGCTCTTCTGCCGCATCTTCAAAGTCAGCGGCGACCTGTACGGTGTTGGGTTAGTGGCCCTGCTCTGTTCGCCGCCGTTCGTGCCGCCCATCGTGGGAGCCATGGGCAACAAGAAGGTGCTCATCAGCGGCATCGTCATCGGTCTCATCGGCTATGCCATCGGCACCTACTTGGGTGTTGCCTTGGCATGGGGACTGGGGTTCTTCATCTAGTACATATTTCTTAATCTTCTAAAATACAGAAATTTGATGAGAAAAAGTTCGCTTTTCATTCTCCTCTTCCTTCTCTTTTGGGGATGTTCCCGTTCCGAAAAGAGTGACGACGCGAAACAACCTGCCGCGGTGGCAAAAGCCGAGACGTTGGCCACGGGCGACCTGCTCTTCGTGGGCATTCCGGGCGACTACAATCTGGAAGGGATCTCCTCCGCCATCGCCGACGCCACGGGCTACGGCGACACCAACTTCATCCACACCGCCATCATCGAGGTGGATGGCGACGGGCAGGCCTGGATCATCGACGCCACCCTCAAGCGCGGCGTCGCCCGCTACCCCATCGACACCTTCCTCACCGACTTCACCCTCAACGACGGCAGTCTGCCCGCGCTGGTGGTGATGCGCTTGGCCGACACCACTGGTTGCAGCCGGTTCGTCGCCAACGCCAAGGGCTTCCTCGGCGAACCCTACGACGCCTATTTCACCCCTGACAACGACAAGCACTACTGCACAGAACTCGTCTATGACGCTTACATCCGCGACGGGAAACACCTCTTCACCGCCCGCCCCATGAACTTCAAAAACGCCGACGGCGAATTTCCACTATACTGGACACAACTTTTCCATGCCATCGGGGCCAAAATCCCTCAAGATGAACTCGGTACCAACCCGCAGGAGATGCGGATGGAGCCGGTACTGAAGCGCGTCAACATCGACATTGCCACCGTTAGATAGGCCTTTCTCCTATCATTTTTACTAAGTAGAGGGTAGTCTTACCGCACTGGACGGCAACGGAGCAGCGCATGACGACCGTCGCAAAGCGTTGTGGCAAAGATGGTTATATCTCCTCCATCGCACAGTTTCAGCCGCTTGCGCAAGGGCTCGGCACCCAACGGGAAGTTGCGCACCGTGATGCCGGCGGCGGTCACGTCCGACAGTCCCTCCTTCAACTCCGCCTTGCCCATGCCGAAGACCGCCTCCACCTGGAAGACCCGCCCGAAGTAATCGGAATGCAAGGCATCTGAAGTATATAAATGACTGTTTTTCTGTAGTTTGAAAAGACCATCGCGGGCGGCAAGGTCATCCATAAGCCCTGCTTTCAGCACGGCGGCGTGCGGCTCGTATAGATAGCCCAACGGCAACGAATACGGCATCTCCACGGTGGTGCCCCTCTCCCAACGCTCGATGCGCGGCGCGACGCCGTCGGCCAAATCAACGCAGGCCAGCACGGGCGTCTGCGCACCGTCGCGGCACAACTCCACCAGTAACTCCTTCACCTCCCCGCGCACCGCCACCACGTGGATCGCCGTCGTCTGCGGCAACTGGCGCTGCACTTCGGTAAGGTCGAACATCGGCGACAACTTGACTATCACGTGATTGGTTTTCTGCCAGATGACGGGCAGCAGCGCCAGCAGATCTGGCTCGCAGTCGGCCAGGCGGAACACCTTGCGCCCCTCCTTGCGGCGGGCAGGGTCGATGTAAATATGGTCAACGGCGGGAAGTGTCGGCAGGATTTCGGCACAGTCCCCGTGGTGCACCTCCACATGGTCGAGGCCGAGGATGTCGAAGTTGTAGCGGGCAGTCTCGGCCACGCCCTCATCCTTCTCGATGAAGATGACGCGGGAACAGCGTCGGGCGAAGGCCGCGCTATCAATGCCCATGCCGCCGGTCAGGTCGGCTAACGTGCCGCCCTCCACCAACGACGCCTTGTAGTCTGCTGCCAACTCCGACGAGCACTGTTCCACCGACAGCGGCGGCGGAAACAGCAAGTCGAAGTTGCCGTACCATGACGGCAACTTCGACTTGGCCTTTTGGCGCGCCTGGATCTGCATCACCAGCCACGCCTTGGCGTAAGGTTCGTGCCAGTGCGAACGCATCGACAGCGCATAAACGTCATCGCCGATGTGCTGCCGGATGATGTCCGCCTCCGTCACTTCTCCTCCTTCGCCTTTTCGTTCATCATCTTCAATCTGTACTCCAGATCCTTCAACTCCTCCTTGGCGGCGTCGATCTTCTTGGAGAACTCGGCCTTCAGCAGGTCGGCGTTCTTGGAAGAGGCGAAGAAGCCGAGGTTGTTTTCCCAGATGGCGATGTCGTTCTTCAACTGGTCGATCTTGTTGACCAAATAACGTTTCTCCTTGTCAAGCAGACGGTCGGCGTTGGGATCGCTGAGGATGTTGTCAATGCGGGAACGGTAGTTGTCGCGACGGCGGTCGTCAGCGCTGACCTTGAGTTCGGCGAAACGCTGGTCAAGCACCTCACGGTACGCGGCGTAGATGCGGTCCTTCTCTTTTCTGGGAACGAAACCGATCTCGGTCCACTCGCGCTGGTACGCCTTGATGGCCTCCAGGTTCTCGTTACGGTCGGGGCCGAAAGCGTGGTTTCGGATGCGCTCGATAAGTTCCTCCTTCTTACGAAGATTCTCACCCTCAATCTCTTGCACATTATTGAAGTAGTTGGATTTGGCTTCGAAGAACTTGTCGCAGGCACCGCGGAAACGTTTCCAGATGGCCTCGGAGTGCTTGCGCGAGGTGGCGCCGATCTCCTTCCACTCCTTCTGGAGTTGGATGATCTCTTCGGTGGCGGCACGCCAGTCGGTGCGCTGGGCGATGGCTTCGGCGCGGATGGCTAAATCCACCTTCATGTTGTAGTTGGTCTGCTGCTCGTCCTTGATCTTGCCAAAGAACTCCTTCTTCTTGCCAAAGAACTGATCCAGAGTACCTTTGAAGCGGTTCCAGATCTCTTCGTTCACCTTGGGCGGCGCGGCGCCGAGGGTCTTCCAAACCTTCAGCAACTCCGTCAGTTGGTCGCTGATAGCGTTGTACTGCTTCGCGGTTTCGCTGGGCTGGGCAATCACCTCCTCGGCCTTCTCGCAAAGAACCACCTTGGCGTTGTAGTTGTTCTGCTGGTCGGCGTAAATCTGCTCGTAGTGGTCGCGGCGACGCTGGTTGATCTGATCCGACGCGCTCTTGAAACGCTCCCACAACTCCTCCTTCTTGTCCTCCGGCACAGGTCCGATCTCCTTCCATTCGTTGTGCAACTCTTGGAGTTCCTTAAACGACTGGTTGACAGAATCTTGAAGAAGCAACGACTCAGCTTGCTCGCAAAGTTTGATCTTCTGTTCCAGGTTCTTTTTCAAATCCAAGGTCTTGAGTTCCTTGTTGATGCGGAGGATGTCGAAGAACTTCTCCACATAGAAATGGTAGTTCTGCCAGAGGTTGTTGGACTCATTCTGCGGAACGGGGCCGACGTTTTTCCAACGTTCCTGCAGCTCCTTGAACTTGTCGTTGAGGGCTTTGAGGTTGTTGAGGTTGTTCTCGTCCTCGATGAGACTGCGAAGTTCAGTGAGGATGGCGTTTTTCTCATCCAGATTGCGTTGTTTCTCTGCCTCAATGTTTTCGAGGAATTTGCTTTTATTATGTTTGAAAACCATGAGAGCGTTGTCGAATTTCTCCTCCAGCTCGCTCTTTTCGGGTTCGAAGGCCTCTTTTTGGCCGCCTTCGGCGATGAATTTCTCTAATTGTTCCTTGCGGATGTCGCGCAGTTGGGCGATGACCTTGCCTCGGAGTATGCCTACCCGCTGTTTGATCTTGTTGTAGTCGGGATCGGCGACGACGCGGTGGAGTTCCTCCACGGCCTCCTCCAGGGTGAGATCCTTGTACTCGGCCTCAATCTGCTCGGCCGACTCGGCAGGGGTTTCGTTTTCCGCTTCGTCTTCATTCTCAGCGTTTTCCGCATTCACATTCTCGATGTCGGCCATCATTTCCGACACCGACTGCGCCTCTTCGGCTTTTGCAGGAGCGGCGGCAGGTTCTTCGGCCACGGGAGCCGTTTCCTCCTGCTGGACAGGGGCTTCCTCAACGGTAGGAGTCTGTTCCTCAACGGGAGCATCTTCTGCGGCGGGAGTTTCCTCTGCCACAGGGACTTCTTCCACGGCGGGAGTTTCGGCAATGGCTGGTTCTGTTTCGGTTTTGGTGGCGTCCGTCGCCGTTTCCGTAGCATCTTGGCTTACAGTGGGCTGGGCTTCCTCAGAAGCACCGAGGGTCGCTTCAAGAGACTGATTCTCATCAGTTTCAGGGCGGAGCAGGTCTTTTTCTTCCATAAAAAATTGGAGTTTAAATGAATAAAAATTGGTTGTTTCAAAAGGGTTGCAAAAATACGCGATTTTCTCTTATGATGAACGTTTTTGCTATTTTTTCTTCAGCAACGAAACCGTCGCCATCACGGGGTAATGGTCCGACACGTCGATGTCCTTGGCCACCGTATGTCCGTACGACAAGTAGCAAGGAGAGTGGAGGATATAGTCGATTCGGTAGTTGGGCATGGAACTGCCATGATAGGTGGTGGCGGTGCCGCTTCCGCTATACCGGAAGGTGTCGTGCAGTTTGCGGGCGACCGTGTTATAGCAGTAACCGGCGGGTGTGTCGTTGAAGTCGCCGCACACGATCACCGCGTAGGGCGAGCGGTCGATGTGGGCGCGGAGCGAGTCGGCCTGCACCTGCCGCACCGCCGCGGCATCGGCGACCTTGCGGAACAATTTCTTCACGTTTTTCTCAAAAGCGGGATCCTGCCCCGCATTGGTCGTCAACTGCTTGCTGATGGCATAGTCGGTGGCGGTCATGTGAATGGACGAAAGGTGCGCGTTATAAACCCGGATCGTGTCGTCGTGGTACTTGATATCGACATAGACCACCGCGTTGGAACTGCCGTCGTCCACCACCGGCCCCGCATCCAAAATCTTATACTTGCTATATACCGCAAGACCAAAATAGTACTTGCTCTGCGCCGTGTCGGTGAAGTAGAGATAGCGGTGAGTAGATGACTCGTCCACGTGCATCAACGCCGCAATGCCGTCTGTGGTGTGGAACTCCAACGTCTCGCTCTTGTCGTAAAAGAACTCCTGGAAACAGGCAATGTCGGGGTTCAGCGAAGCCAACGACATCATCACCTCCTTCAACTCCGCCCGTCGTTGTTTCATGTCGCTATCCTTGTACAAACCAAACAGATTCGTGTTGTAAGTCAGCACTTTGACGGCATTCGGACAATTCTCCGGCACCTCCGCCCCACGGAACTGAAAGTGCTTATCTATTGTATTGATATTCAACAAAATAAAAGCAATGGAGAGCAAACAGAAACGATAGTCAAGAAAAAGCCAGACCAGCACGAAAACGAAGTTGATGATAAGGAAATAGGGGAAGGCAATGCCACAGGCCACCACCAACCGCGATACCGAAGGATGAATAAAACCGGCCAGAAAAGTCAACAACAGCAAAAACGCGGCTATCGCATTGAGGGACAATACAGTCCAAAAGATTATATTTCGAAATTTCGTCTTTTGCATCGTGAAAAAATCATTGAAAAATCACCGTCGGTAGTGATAAAGAAAGTCTTTTTCCTCGGCGGAAAGCGCCCCGTAGCCGTCTTTGGAAATTTTGTCGAGGATCTCGTCTATGCGTTTCTCATCTCGACGTTTCTGAGCATTGTAATCCTCGTCCGTCATGGTGCGTGCCGCACCGGCTTCACGGGAGGAGTAGTACTTCTTTTTCTTTCGTATCTTTTTAAAATTCAATTTATTACCATACAAAAACCAAAGGGCTACAAGAGAACCGTAAAGGGCACCGCCAAGATGGGAGAAGTGCCCGCCGGCATTGTCGCCCACCAACCCAATCAAATCGAGAAGGATGAAGGTCAACGCCAACCACTTCAATTTCAACTGACCGAAAATCAACAAGTTAATAGGGTGGTTCGGGCGATAGACGGTAACGGCGAACATCACGGCCATCACCGCTCCTGACGCCCCGATACAGGAGGAGTCGGAAATCATCGGTTCGAAAACGGGAAACACATGATAGGCAGCCAAATAGACCAGATTTCCACACACGCCGCCAATCAAATAGGTGGCCAACAGATGCTTGTCGTTCTTGTATTGCAGAAAATATCTTCCCACAATGTACAACACCAGCATGTTGAAGAAGAGATGCCCAAAGCCCGCATGCACAAAGAGACTGGTGACGATGGTCCACGGGCGCGTGAGTACCAAATGCAAATCCGTATGGAAGGCGAGATAATCGCTGAAAATCGCGTTCAAGGATATGGGATGTCCCAACAAGTATGTAGGAACCAGTACGATAATATGGGCAATGAGCATCAGCAACCACACCGCGACATTGAGGATGATGAGGTTGCTCAAAACGCTTTTCGAGCGGAAAAAACGCTTGACATCGAGCCACCAGAAGTGGATTTGACCCAGTATGCTTTGAAAAGGATTAGCCATTTTTTTATCTGAATGTGGAACCATTGGGAAGTTTAAAACTCATCGTACCAAGTATCTTGCCGACGTCGGTTATTGTGGCGCCAGATCATGATGAGGATGAAGCCAAAGAGCATGCCGCCCAAGTGGGCAAAATGTCCTATGCCGTCGGCGGTGCCGGTGATGCCGTAAAAGAGTTCAATGGCGCCGTAAATGAGCACGAACCACTTGGCCTTGATGGGGATGAGGAAGTAAAGGTATATCTGCGAGTTGGGGAAGAGCATGCCGAAAGCGAGCAGCAGTCCGAAGACGGCGCCGGAAGCCCCGACGATGACGTGGGCGTTCACATACTCCGAACGGAGAAGTTCCAGATGATCACTGAGTTGGTTCAGCACGGCGGTGTCGCTGGGAAAGTGGGAAAGGTGCTGGTAACTCTGCTCCAGCATGTCGCGGAAAGCGACAGTCATGCCAGGGATGTGGTTGTCGTTGTAAAAGGCGGCGAAGTTCTCGAAGGTCGGGTCGGCGACGAAAGCGTTGATGAGGTTGATGTCGGGTTGCAGGGTAAGGGCAAGCACGGCATAGTGCGTGATGCCGGCGCCGATGCCGGTGATGAAGTAGAAGATGAGAAAACGCTTAGCCCCCCAATAGTTCTCCACAGCCGAGCCGAACATCCACAGGGCGAACATGTTGAAAAACAGGTGCCCGAAGTTGGAATGCATGAACATGTATGTGATGGGCTGCCAGATGTGAAAGTTGTCGGCGCTGAAGTAGTGCAGTCCCAGCCACGTGTCCAAATCCACGCCTAAGCGCGCGAAGACTATCGTCGCAACAAAAAAAAGCACATTGATAATCAGTAAGTTCTTTACGACAGGCGGTAGAATTTGGAAGCCGCCCATCCGGATGTCGTCTGCCATTTCGTCAATCTTGATTTAAGGCGGCAAAGTTACGTGTTTTTCTTGAAACATTTGGAGAAAAAAGCGTACTTTTGCAACGCATAAAAGAAGGACATGGACGTAGAGCGTGAAATCTGGAAGCATTTGGGTTATCCGACGGGCGAAAAGCCCGATGCGGAGGTATCGGCGATGATTGCGCGGGCATTGGACGAGTTATCGACGCTGGCGGAGTTCCGATACCTGCACGCAGAATACACGGTGCTGCCCGATTTCCTGCGCGACCACGAGGGTTACAGCGGCTATCTATCTGGTGCCGACTCGGTTGTATTGTGCGCCACCACGTTGGGGGCGGGCATCGACCGGCGGGTGCAGCGGCTGCAACTCACGGAGATGGCCTACGCGGTGGTCTTCAACACGGCCGCGGGCGTGTGGCTGGAGGAGTGCGCCGACCAATACGAAAAACGACTCCCCTACCCTCCGTTGGGCTTCCGGTTCTGTCCGGGCTACAACGGCACGCCGCTGAGCGACGCCCGCGAGATCGCCCGCCTGCTGCGAGCCGAGCGCATCGGCATCACCTTCCTCGACTCAGGACTGATGGTGCCCAGCAAGTCGATGGTGGGGGTGATGCGCGTGGGCGGCAGCGCCCACAAGAGTTGCGCGGGCTGCGTGGCCGCCGACGCCTGCCGCTTCCGACAGCAAGGACGGACCTGCTATGACAGTGAACGATAACAAAAAAGCCCTCCGAAAAGAGGGCTTTTTTGTGGCAGAACCAAACGATTAGCCAATCAACTGGGCGTATCCGGCTGCGTCGAGCAGGGTGTCGGCCTCGGCGGGATTGGTGGGTTTGATCTTCACGATCCAACCGCCTTCGTAGGGGTCGGTGTTGATGAGGGCGGGGTTGCCTTCGAGTTCTTCGTTGAATTCGACGACTTCGCCACCGATGGGCAGCATCAGGTCGGAAACGGTCTTCACGGCTTCGATGGAGCCGAAGACTTCGTTCTGTTCGAGGGTCTCGTCAACCGTGGTAACATCGACGAAAACGATGTCGCCCAGTTGCTCGGCAGCGTACGCGGTGATGCCGACGTATGCGAATTCACCATCCATTTTCAACCATTCGTGGTCGTTGGAATACTTCAGATTTTCAGGAATCATAATTTTTATTTTTAAGGTTATTAATGAATTAAACAGTCATAATCTCTTTCTCCTTCATCTCGGCCATCTTGTCGAGTTTGGCGATGGAGTCGTCGGTGAGTTTCTGGATGTCGGCCTCGAGTTTCTTCACCTCGTCTTCGGGCACGCCGTTGTCCTTGAGTTTCTTAGCAGTGTCGTTGGCGTTGCGGCGGATGTTGCGGATCGTCACCTTGTGCTGCTCGGTCTCCTGTTTCACCTTCTTGACCAGTTCCTTACGGCGTTCCTCGGTGAGGGTTGGAACGACGATGCGGATGAATTCGCCGTTGTTCTGGGGGGTGAAGCCGAGGTTGGCGGCCAAAATGGCCTTCTCGATGATGGGCAGCATGTTGCGCTCCCACGGCTGGATGACGATCTGGCGGGCGTCGGGGGTGCTGATGTTGCCGACCTGCTCAATGGGGGTGGGATTACCATAATAGTCAACCTTCAGACCTTCCAGCATCTGCGGGTTGGCCTTGCCGGCACGCACTTTCTGCAGGTCCTTGTCGAACGCCACAATCGCGCCGTTCATGCTCTCTTTCGCCTGATCCAGGCATTTCTTGGTATCTTCTGTCATATAATTGAATTTCTGTTGTTTACCGATTCTTTTGTTCCTCCAAAGAACGCTTCAGCGCTTCCTTCTCCTTGATCTCCTTCTGCAGACTCTTGATCTCCTTTTCCAGCATGGAACTGTTGAACTTATAGACGAAAAGTCCATGGAAGATGACGATGACGGTCCAGAGCAAAGTCACGAAGATGGTGAACTTCTCGAACGTCATGCCACTGTTGACGGCATCGGGAGTGGACTCGGGCTGGGTAGCGCGGAAGAGGAAGACGTAGAGGATCCACATCACGGCAACCACCAGCACGTAGATGGCGAGGTGAATTTTGAAATGCACTCTTTTGTTGGCCTTTTTATAGACTTTCGGGTCAACGAGTTCGGAGGTGTTTTGATTGTTTTCCATAATGATTGATGATAGGTGAAAATCAGTGTTGGTTGTGTACAAGGGTGCCGATGGACTCGCCATTGAGCACGCGCAGCAGGTTGCCGGGCTGGTTGGCGTCATAGACGTAGAGCGGGAGGTTGTTGTCGCGGCAGAGGGTGAAAGCGGTGAGGTCCATGATCTTGAGGTGCTTCTCGTAGGCCTCATCGAAGGTGATGGAGGTGAACTTGGTGGCGGCGGGGTGCTTCTCGGGGTCGTCGGAATAGACGCCATCGACGCGGGTGCCCTTGAGCAGCAGGTCGGCGTGGATCTCGACGGCGCGGAGTGCGGCGCCGCTGTCAGTGGTGAAGAAAGGATTGCCGGTGCCGCCGCCGAAGATGACGACGTAGCCGTTCTCGAGGTACTGGACGGCATTCTTGAAGAAGACCTTTTCGGTCATCCCCTCGATGGCGAAGGCAGTGAGCACCTTGGCCTTGACGCCGCGCTGTTCGAGCACACCCTGCAACGCCATCGCGTTGATGACGGTGGCGAGCATGCCCATGTGGTCGCCCTGCCGACGGTCGAAACCCTGGTTGGCGCCGCCGACACCGCGGAAGATGTTGCCGCCGCCGATGACGACGCCCACCTGCACGCGCTGCTTCACAGCCGCCTCGATTTCACTGGCATAATGGTCCACCGCCGCATAGCCGATACTGTAACCGTCTTCGGCCATCAGCGATTCACCACTCAGTTTCAATAAGATACGATTGTACTTCATGAAGTTTTTTTAGCCCGCAAATTTACACGTTTTTTCTTTTTATAACAAATAAAAGAGAATTTAACGGAAAAAATTAGCGGCCCACTTCTTACCTTCTTCTCAAATAGGGAGGAAAAATGAGCAGTAACAGATTAATTTACAGTTTGTTAATAATAAAAAAAAATCCCAACCCCATTTTGAGTGGGGAAAGGCGGAGTTTTTAAGATAAACGGTGGAACTACAGCATCTGTCGCCGTATGGCATACATGGCCACCGCCGCCGCCACCGAGGCGTTGAGCGACTCGGCATGGTCGCCGGTGCCGCCATACGACGGGATATGCACCTGGTCGGTGACACACCGCGCCACGGGCTCCGTGATGCCGCGTCCCTCATTGCCAATGACCAACAGATCATCGCGACGGAACGTCACCTCTTCGATGGGGCGGCCCTGAAGGAAGGTGCCGAAGACACGCGCCGTGCTCCCGCGCAGGAACGTCGGCAGGTCGGCATAGAAGACCGCCACCCGCGCGAAGGAGCCCATCGTGGCCTGGATGACCTTCGGGTTGGTGAACTCCACGCAGTCGGTCGAGCAGACCACCTGCCGGAAGCCGAACCAATCGGCCGTGCGGATGATGGTGCCGAGGTTGCCGGGATCGCGGATGCCGTCGAGGAGGATGGCGCCGGCGGAGGTGTCGAAATCGGCCACCGCATAACGCGGCGCGCAGGCCACCGCCAGCACCTGCTGCGGGGTGGTGAGTGCCGAAATGCGCGCCAGTTCCACCTCCGTGACCGCTTCGGCGGCGACGGACAGTTGCGGGTGCGCCGACAGCCAAGTGTCTGTGGCCCAAATGCCTTTCACCGTGAGCGACGAGCGCAGCAGCTCATCCACCGACTTGCCGCCTTCCACGATGAACAACCCCGTCTCTTCACGGTACTTCTTCTGCAACAACTTCCGCAGTTCGGTGGTCTTCGATTTGCTCAGCATTTTTCTTTTTATAAAATAATGAAAATCAGTATTCTAATTAAAATTTACCGCCATTTTCGCGCAGTTTCACCACGTCGTTGTATTTGCCGACATCCATCCAGCGGCCGCTGTCGTGGCGGTAGCCGCGGATAAGGTGGTCGGGGGCGAGGGCGAGGTAGAGCGGAGTCATGGAGAGTTTTTGGTCGGCGGGAATATGCCGCAGAATCTCACGGCTGACGACGTGAATGCCGCTGAAGCCGAGGGGCAGTTCCTGGCGCATGGGGCGTGCCACCTGCTTTTCGCCAGTGACAACGTTCTGCCAACCACCGAGTTGCAAGGTTTCGGCATCGAAGAGGAGGTAGCGCGAGGTAGTACGTTGGCGCACGGCAAGGGTGGCGAGGGCGTGGTGGTCGATGTGGTCGGCGACGAGGGCGCGGAGATCGAGGTCGGAGAGAATATCGACGTTGTGGAGGAGGATGTGGTCGCCGTGCAGGAGCGGCTCGGCGTACTTGAGGCCGCCGGCGGTGTCGCGCAGGAAGTCGCTCTCATCGGAGACGCGGATGTCGGCGTCGAAAGTGTGGGTGGCGAGGAACGCCTTGACCAAGTGGCTGAAATGGTGTACGTTGACGACGATCTCGGTGATGCCGCTCTGGATGATTTTCTGGAGGGTGGTTTCGAGAAGGGTGTGTCCGTTGATCTCGACGAGGGCCTTGGGACGATCATTGGTGAGCGGTTGGAGGCGAGTGCCGAGGCCGGCAGCGAAGACCATGGCGGAGGTAAGCATGGCGGTGGGGATTAAGGTTCTGTAACGAGGGTGACTTGGCCGTCGGCGAGGCGGTAGGTCTCGCCGGTTTCGGGGCAGCGGGCCGTTCCGTGACTGTCGAAGGCGAGGCGGTGTCCGCGGCGGCTCATCCAGCCGATGACACGGGCGGGAGTGCCGACGACGAGGGCGAAGGCGGGCACATCGTGGGTGACGACAGCCCCGGCGCCGACGAAGGCGTACTCACCGATGTCGTGGCCACAGACGATGGTGGCGTTGGCGCCGACAGTGGCGCCGCGACCCACGCGGGTGCGAGCGTACTGGCCCTTGCGACAGACCTCGCTGCGCGGGTTGACCACATTGGTGAAGACCGCCGAGGGACCGAGAAAGACATCGTCGGCGCAGGTGACGCCGGCGTAGATGGAGACGTTGTTCTGCACCTTCACACGGTCGCCCAACACCACGCCGTCGGCGATGAAGACGTTCTGTCCGACGTTGCACTGCGCGCCGACCGAACAGCCGGCCATCAGGTGCGAGAAGTGCCAGATCTTGGTGCCGTCGCCCACGTGGCAGCCGGCATCGACCACGGCGGTCTCATGCACATAGTAGTTGTTCTCCTTTTCCATAAAATCTGCAAATGGGCAGCAAAGATACTACATTTTATTGAATTTCACCGAAAAAAGCATCCTATTTTTATCAATCACACACGATGAGATGCCCGACGACCTCTTTTCCTCTTTTTTTCATTACATAAAATCGTAACAAAATCCAGCCAAACGCCCTAATGATTTTTACGTAAACATTTTGTAATTAAAAGATTATGTGTATTTTTTACAGCATAAAAGCGGTTCGATTTGAGGTTGACCGACGTGGGGAGTTTGCCTATCGCCGTCCCAAGGACGACGTGTTAGTCGTTCCCATAGGATGCCTGAAGGATTGAAATCCGATATTAAACAAAGACTTGACTCCTGATTCCAACAAAAAAATCAAATTTTCGTACACAAAATTCTCATTGACAAGAGAATTTCGTATTTTTGCAGACCAACCCAACTGAAATATCGTACCACCATGAAAGCCGCCCCCACCCATTTCCACCATCGAATCACCCGGATGAAACAGTGTTGCCTTGCTGTGTTGTTAGCGATCTGTCTATTGCTGCCGGCCGCCGCGCAGGACCTCCAGCACATCGCGCTCACCAACATGATCTATGTTGACGGCATCCACAGCGTGCAACTCTACAAGGCCGGCAACCCGCTCGCCTTCCCCGCCATCACGCTCAACAGCAGCGAGAAACTGACTCTCGCCTTCGATGACCTCGCGGGCGACGGCCGCTACCTCAAGTACACTTTCATCCACTGCACCCACGACTGGAAGCCCGACGGCATGAATCAGATCGAGTACCTCGACGGCTTCATGGAGGACGAGATCACCGAGTACAGTTACTCTTTCAACACGCTCACCAACTACACCCACTACACGCTCGATTTCCCCAACGAGATGATGCGCATCCAGCGGTCGGGCAACTACATTTTACATGTATATGACGACTCGCAGGACCACCCCGTGCTGACGCGGCGGTTCGTGGTGGTGGAGCCGATGTCCGCCCGCATCGACGTGTCTGTGCACCGCGCCTCCGATGTGAGCGAGATGTACACGAAGCAGGAGGTCGATTTCGTCGCCAACACTGGCGCCTGGTCGGTACGCAACCCCTCGCAGTTCCTGCACGCCACCATCCTCCAGAACGGCCGCTGGGACAACGCCATCACCGGCCTGCGCTGCCGCTTCAACACGCTCAGCGAGTACAGTTTCGACTACGACGACAACTCCAACGTCTTCAACGGCGGCTCCGAATTCCGCTTCTTCGACCTCAAGAGTCTCAAATACAACGGCTCCCGCATCGTGTCGTCGGGACTGGAGCGGGGCGACAACCACGCCTACGTCGTCGAGGACCAGAGCCGTCCCTTCGGTCCGTACGTCTCCGGCACCACCAGTTACGGCCGCTGCTACTACAAAACCGAGGACTTCGAGGGCGAGAACCGCGAGGAGTACGTCCACACCCACTTCACCCTCCGCAGCGACTACCCCATCGAGGGCGGCAAGATGTATGTCTTCGGAGAACTCACCGACTGGCGACTCCTGCCCGAGGCGCAACTGCAATTCACCCCCGCCCTCGACGCCTGGGAGACCACCCTGCTCATCAAACAGGGGTATTACAACTACCAGTACGTCTTCGTGCCCGACAACAAAAAGGTCATCGACGAGACCTACATCGAGGGCAGCCACTGGGAGACACAGAACGAATACGTCATCCTGCTCTACCTGCTCGATGAGGGCGGCGCCTACGACCGGCTCATCGGCTACATCAACACGAGCAGAAATTGAGCGAAAAGTTGTACTTTTGCAAACTTTTTTAACGACCTGCCGTGTTCTATCCAGAATCCTTTGAAGAGAAAATCGGTTTCGACCAGATCCGCCAGTTGGTGGCCGCGCGCTGTACGACTGCGATGGGGCGTCATGCCACTGATCAAATGCAGTATGGCGCCACCCTCGAGGAGTTTTCTCCCTGGCTGATGGAGACCGACGAGTTCAAGCAGTTGCAGCAGTTCGACGATCCCTTCCCGACCCACGAGTGTCATGACCTGCAGCCCGTGCTGGCGCACATCGCCATCGACGGCACCCACATCGAACTTGACGAGTTGGTGGAGTTGCGTGAATTGGTGCAGGCCGTCATCGACGCGGTGGTCTATTTCCGCATCCGCCACGACGACGGGAAGTACCCGCACCTGTGGGCGTTGTGCGAGAACGTGCTGATGGAGAAGGATCTGCTGACGGCCATCAACCGCGTCATCGACCCGAAGGGGGCGTTGCGCGACGACGCTTCCGAAGAGTTGCGCCGCATCAAGAGCGCCATCATCCGCCTCTCCAACGACGCCGACCGCCGCATCCGCAAACTGCTCAACCAAGCCAAACAGGACGGCATCGCCAAGGAGGACGCCGAGATGACCGTCCGCGACGGCCGCCTCTGCATCCCCGTGCAGGCGCAGTTCAAACGCCGGCTGCAGGGGTTCGTCCACGACGAGTCGGCCACCGGCCAGACCGTCTTCATCGAACCCACCGAGGTCTTCGCCGCCAACAACGAGATCCGTGACCTCATGAACGCCGAGAAGCGTGAAGTCATCAAGATCCTCACCACCCTCACCGACACCATCCGCGCTTCCATCCCCAACCTGCGCGAACACCACCACTGGATCGGGCACCTCGACTTCGTGCGCGCCAAGGCGCTGCTCGCCATTGACCTGAAAGCCACCCTGCCCCACCTTCTCCCCTCCCCCGTGCTGCACCTCCACAATGCCGTTCACCCTCTGCTCTTCCTGAAGTTCAAGTCGCTCAACAAGACCGTGCAACCCCTCGACGTGGAGTTGACCTCCCACCAGCGCATTCTCATCATCTCCGGTCCGAATGCAGGTGGCAAGTCGGTGTGCCTCAAGACCATAGGATTACTACAATACATGCTGCAATGCGGTCTGCTTGTGCCAGCCGACGATCAATCGGAGATGAGCGCCTTCGCCGACTTCTTCATCGACATGGGCGATGAGCAGTCGATTGAGAACGACCTGAGCACCTACAGTTCGCACCTGCGCAATCTGAAGGTGATGTTGGAGAACCTGAACGAGCAGTCGCTCTTTCTGATCGACGAGTTCGGTTCCGGTACCGAGCCGACGTTGGGCGCCGCCATGGCGGAGTCGGCGTTGGAGGCCTTTTACGACAGCGCCGCCTTCGGCGTTGTCACCACCCACTACGGCAACCTCAAACTCTTCCCCGACACCCACCCCGAGGCGATGAACGGCGCCATGCTGTTCGATGTCGATCGGCTGCAACCGCTCTTCCGGCTCAAGACCGGCAACCCAGGCAGTTCGTTCACCTACGAGATCGCCCGCCAGATCGGCTTTCCCCAACGGATCATCGACAACGCCATCGCCAAGTCGGGCACGGCGCAGATCGACTACGAGCGGAAACTGCAGGAGATCGAGGTGGCGAAATTGGAGGCCGACGAGCGGCTCAAGTCGGTGCGCCTCGCCGATGAGCAATTAGCCAAGATGGTGACCGAATACGGCGAAAAATTCGGGGAGTTGGAGAAGCACCGCAAGGAGATCCTGCAACGCGCGAAGAACCATGCCACCAGCATCATTGAGAATGCCAACAAACTGATAGAAAAGACCATACGCGACATCAAGGAGGCCAAGGCCGAGTCGGAGAAGACGCGTGCCATCCGCAAGCAGGCCGAGCAGGCCAAGGAGAAGATGCGCGCCGACATCGAGGAGGTGGAGAAGAAAGAGGCCCCGCAACCCGCCGTGCCGCTGAAATACACCAAGCCCCTGCAACCGCAGGCCGCACCCAAGCCGGAAGACCCCGCCATCCATGTCGGCGACTCCGTCTTCATGATCGACATCCAGACCGCCGGCGAAGTCACCGAGATCCACGGCCAGGACGTCGTCGTCAGTTTCAACTCCGTCTCCTTCCGCACGTCGATGAAGAAGTTGACGAAGATCAGCAAGAAGGAGGCCAAGGAGGTAAAGCGCCACGGCGTGAAGATGTCGGGCGTGGGCACCCTCAGCGAGTTGATGAATCAGAAGGTATCCTCCTTCAACCCGACACTCGACCTGCGCGGTGCCCGCGTCGATGAGGCCATCTCCATGCTTGAACCCTACATCGACGAGGCCGTTTTGCTCAGCATCCACGAGGTGCGCATCCTGCACGGCAAGGGCAACGGCATCCTTCGCAAGGTAGTGCGCGAGCAACTTTCCCACCGCAAGGAGGTCATCTCCTTCGCCGACGAAGCCCTCGAATTAGGCGGCTACGGCGTCACCGTCGTCCAACTATAACCCCACCAGCAGCCATGAACATCCTCGAAATCAACAACTTCTCGCTCGACCTCAGGAATGATGAACAGTGGCATCACATTCTCCACCACATCACCATCGAGGTGCCGCGGGGCAAGACCGTGGGCATCGTGGGCGAGTCCGGCTCCGGCAAGTCGGTCACCGCGCTGTCGGTGATGCGGCTGTTGAGTGCGAAGGGCATGCGCGTCGGTGAGGGCAGCATCACCTTCTACGATGCAAAAAAAGAGCAGCCCGTAGATCTGTTATCACTGTCGGACAAGGAGCTGCGGAAGGTGCGCGGCGCCCGCATCGCCATGATCTTCCAAGAGCCGATGACGTCGCTCAACCCCGTCATCCGCTGCGGCGACCAGATCATGGAGGCACTCCAGTTGCACACTACACTCACCAAGGCGGAGGCGAAGGAGCGCGTGCTGGAACTGTTCCGCGAGGTGATGTTGCCGCGCCCCGAGAAGATCTTCTCCGCCTACCCGCACGAACTGTCGGGCGGCCAGAAACAGCGCGTAATGATCGCCATGGCGCTCAGTTGCGAACCCGACATCCTCATCGCCGACGAGCCGACCACGGCCCTCGACGTCACCGTGCAGAAGGGCATCCTCGAGTTGATCAAGAAGATGCAGAAAAAGTACGACCTCAGCGTCATCTTCATCACCCACGACCTGGGGGTGGTGGCGCAGATCGCCGACGAGGTGGCGGTGCTTTTCCACGGAGATGTGGTGGAGCACGGTCCTGTGATGGAGATCTTCAACCATCCGAAGCACCCCTACACGCAGGGGCTCATCGCTTGCCGTCCGCCGTTAGACCACCGGCCGCGGCGCCTGCCCACGGTGAGCGACTACGTGAACGCCGCCGAAGACGCCCGCCCCGACACGCTGCCCGCCTTCGCCGACATCAGCGAGGCGGAACGCGCAGAACGGCACCGGCAACTCTATCAGGGCGAGCCGCTCATCCGGCTGGAACATCTCTCCAAACGCTACGCCCTGCGCAAGGAAAAACTCTTCGCCAAACGCGAGTACGTATATGCCCTCAAGGACGTGTCGCTCGACATCTATGAGGGCGAGACCCTCGGGCTGGTGGGAGAGTCCGGCTGCGGCAAGACCACCCTCGGCCGCACCCTGCTGCGCCTCATCGAACCCGACGAGGGCCGCATCTTTTACCGCGGGACCGAGTTGACGAACCTGCCGCAACGGAAGATGCGCCACTACCGCAAAGATCTGCAAATCATCCTGCAAGACCCCTACTCATCACTCAACCAACGACTTACCGTCGGCGACATGATCACCGAGCCGATGACATTCCACCATCTGTACGCCAACAACAAGGAGCGTCGCGACCGCGCCATCGAGTTGCTGCAGCGCGTCGGACTTGAGCCGGACCACTTCTACCGCTACCCCCACGAGTTCTCCGGCGGCCAGCGCCAGCGCATCTCCATCGCCCGCGCACTCGCCGTCAACCCGCGCTTCATCATCTGCGACGAGTCCGTCTCCGCCCTCGACGTCTCCGTGCAGGCACAGGTGCTCAACCTGCTCAACGAACTGAAACAGGAGTTCAAACTCACCTACATCTTCATCTCCCACGACCTCTCCGTCGTGAAATACATGTCCGACCGCATGGCCGTAATGCAGTTCGGCGAGATTGTGGAGATGGGTGAAGCCGACAGCATCTACCATCATCCCCAAACCGAATATACCCAAACATTGATTGATTCCATCCCAACCATTTAACATTTTTTGGCATGAGAAAATCCCTTTACATTTCCCAAAACAGCATCCGCATCCTGTTAGGCCTCATGTTCATCGTGAGCGCGGTGATGAAGTTGCTCTCCCTCGACACTTTCGTCATCTATGTCTATAGTTTCAAGATACTTCCGTTTGCATTGACCGAGATCGCGACCCGCCTGCTCATCGCCTTTGAGATGGCCCTCGGAGCGATGCTCATCCTCAAAATCAAGTACAAATGGACCTGGTGGATTTCGACTGGAATGATGATCGCTTTTACGATTTTTTTAGTCTATGTCGCCATCTTCCGCAACGACGACAATTGCCACTGTTTCGGCGACATCATCGAGGTAAAGCCCTGGGTATCCATTCTCAAGAACCTTGGCATCCTCGGCGCATTAGCCCTAGTCTATGGCTCCTGTGACCGCAGTCTGGCCTTCGGCTTTTTCAAAAATGAAGAGGGTCAGGAGCAGTTTCGCTGCCGGTTGGTACCCGATCACGACGTCTTCTGCAATGGGCACGACTATCCCAAGGCGTGCAGAGTCGTGATGCTGTCGATCGTGGGCGTGGGCGCTTTCGTCAGTTCCTTCGTGCTCTTCCCGCCCAACGCCATCTTCAACAAAATCTTCTCCGACAACAACATGGTGGCCACTTCCGTCTTCGACAAGGCGCTGACCGACTCGTTAGTGTCACTGCACTTCACCAACGCGAAATATGACGAGGCCAAGGACACGGTCACCTTCACCGTAGATACCAACTACTACCAGCCGCAGCAAGGCACTTACATCATCGCCGTCGTCAGTTCGGGGTGCAAATATTGCAAGCAGAGTTGCGAGTTGATGCACAGCATCTTCGAGCGCAACGGGCTGCCGAACGACCGTTTAGTCTATTGGATGTGGGGGGCGAACTACCCGCACTGCGCACGCTTCCTGCGGATCACCAAAAGCTGGCAGCACGACTGCTACCGCATCAGTCCTGTGCTGGCAGTGGATATGGTATATGGAAGTTTCCCGACATTCCTGGTCGTGAAGGACGGCAAAGTCATCAACGCCTTCAACTATCGCGGGATAGTGGAGGGCGACATTGTCGATTACGTGGAAGGAGGCGAGTAACTACTGTTCGCAGACCCAGGTCTTGTTGGTGGCGAACACCGTGTCCTGGTTCATTCTCATTTGTTTGTCCTGGCACTCTTCCTTGGACATCTTGCCATAGTTGTGGGTCTCGTCGGCGAGGTCGGAACTGGGGTGGTAGCCCGTGCAGACGCAGTCGCGCTTGCAGGATACGGTGACGAGCACTGCGACGGCCAAAAACAGGATTGCGGTTATCTTTTTCATATCGTACGATGATTTGCAAATTGATGGCGCGAAATTACGAATTTATTTGATTATACGCACCAAAGTGCGCAAATTTCGGGGCGGATGTCGCGCACACCCACCCCGGAACGGCTATTTTTTCTGCGTCTTCATCGAGTGGACGATGAGATAGACGCACAGGGCGACGAACATCACCACCGCGAGGATGCTGAAAGCTGGGGAGTTTTGATATGCCATGGTGGTGGTGACGTCAACGCCGACGAACTTGAGGACGGCGCTGACGACACCGAAGATGGCCGCGCCAGCCAGCAATCCGCTCGCCAGCAGCGTGCCTTTGTCCTTGCGCTGTTTGTTGACGGCCTCGTCCTTGCTGCGGCTGCCAACGAACCAGGCGATGGCACCGCCGACCAACAGCGGAGTGTTGAGTGCTAACGGGAGGAACATGCCCAGCGAAAAAGCTAATGCCGGAACGCCGATCATATCGAGCAGCAGGGCGATGACCGCACCCACGATGTAGAGAATCCACGGGGCGCCCTCACCCGACATCAACGGCTCGACAACGGCCGCCATGGCGTTGGCCTGCGGTGCCGCCAACTCTTCGCCTTTGATGGCATCGGGAGCATAGCCATAGCCGTAAATCTTCGACAGAATCATAATAACAATGCCGACAGTGAGCGCCGACACTAACGTGCCCACGAACTTGAAGGCTTGCTGCTTGAAGGGGGATGAGCCGATCCAGTAACCGATCTTCAGGTCGGTGATGAAGCCGCCCGCCATGGCCAACGCCGAGCAGACGATGCCACCGACAATCATGGCAGTGACAATGCCCGCCGAACCTTTCAGTCCGACAGCGGCAAGGATGAACGACGAGAAAATCAGCGTCATGATGGTCATGCCCGACACCGGGTTGCTGCCCACCGTGGCGATGGCCGTAGCTGCCACCGTGGTGAAAAGAAAAGCGAACAAGAAGACAATCAACAGCGCCACAATCACCTGAGTGAAATTCATATTCAATCCTCCAAAGATGAAGAAAAGAAACATGACAAGGAAGACGGCCAGAAAGCCGAAGAGGATGATCTTCATGGAGATGTCACGACGGGTGCGCAGCGTCTCCTGGGCTTCCGGAGATGATTCCGCCCCACCTTTTTTGGCTTTGAAGATGGTGCCCATGGAGGTCTTGATGACGCCTGCCGACTTGATGACGCCGAGCAGTCCGGCCATGGCGATGCCGCCGATGCCGATCAGTCGCACGTAGTTCTTGAAGATGAGGTCGGGGTCCATGGTGCTCATCAGCGTGCCGTCGCCGGTGACGCCGTAGGAGCCGAGCAGCGGCACGATCACCCACCACGACAGGAAGGAGCCGGCGCAGATGATGGCGGCGTATTTCAGTCCGATCAGGTAGCCGGTGCCGAGCAGGATGCCCGTACCGCTCATATTGAGGGTAAACTTATGGTTCATCGCGAGCGCCTCGCCCCACGCCGTCATGCGCGTGGAGATGGCCTCGGACCAGAATTTGAAGGTCGTCATGCAGAAATCGTACAGGCCGCCGATGAGGCCGCTGGCGAGCAACAACTTGAGTTGGCTGCCGCCCTTGGCGCCGGAGACGAGGATCTCGGTGGTCGCCGTCGCCTCGGGGAAGGGGTACTTTCCATGCATGTCGGAGACGAAGTATTTGCGGAACGGAATCAGGAACAGGATGCCGAGGAAGCCGCCGAGCAGCGAGGCCATGAAGATCTGGAAGAAGTGGACTTCCAATCCCATACCGGGATTCTTCTCCTGGATGATGAAGATGGCCGGCAGGGTGAAGATGGCGCCGGCGACGATGACACCCGAACTGGCGCCGATGGACTGGATGAGCACATTTTCGGAGAGGCCGCTCTTGCGTTTGGCGATGGTGGAGGCCCCCACCGCGATGATGGCGATCGGGATGGCCGCCTCAAACACCTGTCCGAAACGCAAGCCCGCATACGCCGTGGCCGCGGAGAAGATCACCGCCATGATGATACCCCAGACGATGGTCCAGGCATTCAACTCCGGGTACTTCTTCTCGGGCAGCAAAATGGGCTTGTACTCTTCGCCTGACTTCAACTCACGATAGGCGTTTTCGGGCATCTTCACGTCTTGTCCCACAGACTCGACAGTTTCTTGTTCTTTTTCTTTCATTTTGGAAATTTTAATGAGATTGCAAAAATACGACTTTTGTCAGGACCTCAGCCGTTACTCCTTCACCACCTTCAATGTCGTGACGACGCCGTCGGGAGCGGTGAGGCGCATGAGGTAGATGCCGTGGTCGAGGCCGGTGAGGTCGAAGTCGGCGGAGCCATCGACGACGGACTCCGTCAGCAGCAACTTGCCAAGGAGGTCGTAAAGACGGCACACGCTGCCCGGCACATCACAGGTGAGGTGCAACACCCCTGTGGTCGGATTCGGGAACACGCTGACAGCAAGGTCATTGTCTTCGATACCCGAGTTGAGGGTGCGGGTGATTTCCGTCACCATCAGGTAGGTGCCGATGGGGTTGAGGGAACCGTTCGGATATACCTTATAGACAATCTGACCGCCGTCATTCAACACGAACGGGTCGGCGGTGACGTCGTTGACCACGCCCCAACTGCCACCGTTCTGGGAGATACGGAATACGGCATCGTTGGTATAGACATGACCGTTGCCGCTGTCGCCGGCGTCGTGCAGACGCACATTCACGGTGTATCGGTAGCCGGAAGGCAGGTTGATCTTGTAGTAGTCGTAACTGTCGCCCACGTGGAAGTTGGATCCCGTGGTGCTGACCGTGGCCTGGTTATTGGAGAAGTTGGGGGTGAAGACGTATGCACTGCTGGTGTTGTCGTTGTCCTCATAATTGTCGGGATTAAGCACCACAGTGACGTCGAGGAGGTTGGCACCGCCGCCGATGCCGGCGAAGGACCAGTCGTTGCTGCCGTTGGCCTGGAACTGAAGGGCGAGTTTGTAACTACCCGGCGCCACGGTGATGAGTTCGGAGGCATTGATAGTAGCGGTGGCGTTGTTGGCGATGTTGGCTGTGCCGGGATTGCCGAGCACCTGGGCGCACATCCCGTGTTCGTCCTCCAAGATGAGACGCACGCTGCCGTTAAAAACGGAACCGCTGGTATTCTTGTAGGTGGCGCCGAAACCGACAGTGGACCCATGCTGGATGGTCGTGCTGTTGGGGGAGAGCGAGAAGGTGGAGTTCATCACCAGTGCAGGCGGCTCCACGCCGAAGATGGCCTGCTGTCCGTATGTGAAGTCGTAGTGGCTGCTGCCCCAGCCGCCGCTGCCCGGGTTGAGCGAGGAGACGGCGAAGTAGCCGTCGTTGCTGCCACTCCAACCCCAGTTGAAATGGAAATAGTTGTTGCTGTTATATCCGTCGCACACAAAAGCGTGCCCGTCAGTGAGACTCTCATCAAAGCCGGAGTACATGACGGGACGGCCGGCGTCGAGGTCTGCCTTCAGCATGTTGATCCACTCGGCGTCAGAGTATGAGGATTTGCGGCGACCGACGAGTTTGTCGGAGTAGCCGAAGTTGTACTTGAAGGCCGTCTCCGCACTCGGGTAGTTGGCGTAGGGGGCGACGGTCTGCGCGCCGGAGCCGCTGGGCTCGTATTTCATGTTGACGGCGACGCCGCAGTGGAACATCAGCGTGGCAACATAGGAGTTGCTGCTGTAGGCGGAAACGGAGTTGGGCATGTTGCTCCAACTATAAGTGGTGGCGCCGAAGTTGGCGCTGAGGGTCGTGTTGTAGTATTCGCAGTGGTAGGAGTTGGAGCCGCAGCCCTTCGGCGGATAGGCCCAGTACTTCATCACCTGCGCCATGGCGGTGGCCACGCAACCGGTGGGGGCACGGCTGTAGCCGCTGCCCGGACACATGGCGTTGTACGGACTGCCCTGGTCCCAGGTGGTGCTTAGCAGCGGACTGACTGCGGTAACCGACTTGGGGCTAAGAAGTTGATTGTCTGCGAGGGCGGCCCACTCGGCGGCCACGCTCGCACTCTGCGGCAGGTCGTAGGCAATGGCTCCGGCGATTTCGTGCTCATAGCCGCCGAGCCACGCGCGGAAGTTGTCGGGCATCGCGGCGGGATCGAGGCGACCGTGGTCGGAGTAGCCTAAGATGGGCAGGGCGCGGTCGTCGCCGGCCATGATCACAAAGCCGTCGCCGTCTTGCCGCTGCCAAACGTAAAGGTGGCTGAATCCCAGATCGGGTGCGAGGTCAGCGAGTTGCGGCGCCGGCTCCCCCTGTCGGGTGGGCTCCAGTTGGAGACTCCAGAAGTGGATGGCGAGGGTGCGGGCGGTGGTGGCATCCACGGATTTGGCCCCGCCAGTGACTACGAGTACGATAAATAACACGCAGAGTATCAGTTGTTTTTTCATATTTCTTGATTAGTTGATGGTCCGTTGTAGTTGTTGGCGACAAGGTGATGTATTTGTGGCAGCGCAAGCAGCAGGCGCGCCCCCCAGCCGTTATGAAAATAGTACTGGCAGGAGGCGACGGCATTCTCCTTCGCACTCAGACTCTCCTTCGCATAAAGCATCAGAAAGTCCTTGAGGTCGGTGTAGATGTCGGTGAGCAGTTCCGAAAGGGAGATCGGGCTGGAATCGACCGCGTCGTCCGCCAAATCGACGGCGGAAAAGAAGTCGCTGTCGCCGAAGAAGTTGGCGAGTTGCAGGCGCACGGTCTCGTACTCCTCCTCGGTGACGAACCGCTCGTTGGCGGAGTCATCGCCCACCTCCACGGCGGGCAGGAAAGTGCCTTTGAGGTACAACGCCGGCAGGATGCTCTGCAGAAAGAGCAGGGCGGTGGCTCGGTCCGTCTTGTCGATGCGGTCGATGAAGCGGCAGAACTCGCTGCCCACGGCAAACACCTCCAGCACCTGCTTCGAGCGGACTATGGCTTCGGAATCGCTGTTTTGTTCCATCGTTGGATTAAAAAAAGCCGTCGAAATGACGGCTTTTGTCTTGGGTGTGAAAGGTGAATTAGTCGATTTTCTCCATCGAGCAGGTCAGCGTGACAATCCGTTCGACACCAGTGTCGGCGACGTTGAGGTATTCACACTCTCTCTTGTCGTAAATGTGCCCGGCAGCATACATGATGGAGTCGATGTTGACGGTGGTGGCAGTGGATGTGCTGTCAACCGTGGTGGTGTCTGTGATAGTGGTGTCAGTAGTGGCGACGGGATCGACGCTCTTCTTGCAAACACACTGTTTCTTGCAGGACATCATCATGACGACGAAGGCCAAGGCGAAGCAAATACAAAGAATCTTTTTCATTTTGACGATATTTAAGGTTTTTATTTTCTATTCCAGATGACAGTCGATGGTGCGGGTGATACCCTCTCCATCATTGTAGGTCTTGTTGTATTCAAGACAATCTTTTTCCGACATCTTGCCGAAGTCGTTCACCATGCTGTCGGATGTGGTGGCAGTGGTACGGGTGGTCTTGCACATGCAGGATTTGCCGCAAGAGGTGAACAAGAGAGCCGCGAAGGCGACAACGGCAACGGTGAGAAGACATTTTTTCATCATAGCAAAATATCTTGGTTTAAAATTGTGCAAAATGCAGCGGCAAAAATACATGAAAATTTTGAAATACCCGAAATTTCCCGAAAAAGTTTTTGTTATTCTTTCTCTTTTTGCAGGACTTCATTAAAACAATGACGGCAAAGCGGCTCGTAACTCTCTTTTTCCCCTAACATCACCTGCTGCGAATTAGAGACGAGACGGTGCGAAAACTGCGCCTGCTCGCCGCACTTCACGCAGATGGCGTGCGTTTTGGTGACGTACTCCGCGATGGCCATCAACTTGGGCATGCAGGCGAATGGCTGCCCGAGATAATCCATGTCCAACCCCGCCACGATGACACGTATTCCATTGTTAGCCAATTTATTACAAACATCCACAATACCGTCGTCGAAAAACTGCACCTCGTCGATGCCGACCACTTCCACATCCTCCATGTTCACATAAAGCAGGATTTCGGCAGAGTTGTGGACGGGAGTGGAGATCATGGAGTTGGCGTCGTGGGAAACCACCTCCTCTTCGTCGTAGCGCACATCAATGGCGGGCTTGAAGAGTTCGATTTTCTGATTGGCGAAGTTGGCGCGCTTGATGCGGCGCAACAGTTCTTCGGTTTTCCCGGAGAACATCGACCCGCATACGACCTCCACCCATCCGCGGTTGATGCTACGATTTACTTTGGTTTCCCTATACATTTTTTGGAAAATTTGTTGTAATTTTGGCGGCGATTTTTGAAGACGCAAATTTACAAAAAATCATTATACCCATAGTCTTTTTTGATATGATAAATTCGGAAAAAAATGCAGATTTTCGCGCCTGTTTAACCCAGGTCGCTGATAATTTGAAACTTATTGCCGCCTCCGACGCCGTCACCCCGCTCGAACGCGATCTGGCATTGCAACTGCTCCGCGAGGCCTATCTGATCGTGATGGATCCCGATGTCGCGCAGCCCGAACCCGTCGTCGAGGTCAAGCCCGTCGCGCAGCCCGAACCCGTCGTCGAGGTCAAGCCCGTCGCGCAGCCCGAACCCGTCGTCGAGGTCAAGCCCGTCGCGCAGCCCGAACCGAAAGAGATTCATCCTATGGATGACGACATCCTCGATTTCCTCGGTGCCCCCAGCACTCCCGTTTCCCCGCAAGAGCCCGCCCTTGCGCCGAAGGCGGAGCCGGTGCGTGCGCCCCAACCGGCACCGGTCGAAGAGCCGCAGCCACAGCACACCGAGCCCGCTTCCCAGCCGGCACCGGCACCCGCTGTCACCCGCGTGGAGCCGCAGCCACGCCCGAAAAGTCCATCAACGCTCTTTTCGGAGCCGACACCCACACCCACGCCCGCTCGCAAGGAGACCAAGACCCTCCACGACATTCTCGCCCAGACCCACGAGGACAACTCCCTCGCGACCAAATTCCAACACTCCCACATCGACGACCTGTCGAAGGCCATCACCCTCAACGACAAGTTCATCTATATCCGCGAGTTGTTCAGAAACAAGGGGGAAGAGTTCGGCCAGGCCATCCAGAAACTCAACAACTGCCAGAATATCGACGAGGCCTTCTCCGAAATCGACATGATGAAGAAGTTCTACATGTGGGACACCACCTCCACGGCCTACCTATCGCTGTGCGATTTGGTACGCCGTAAATTCGTGTAATCCATGAGGTTCCGTACCGAACTGCCGTTGCCGCAGTATCCTTTCCGTATCGGAGGTGACCAGCGGCTGATGTTCCTCGGCTCCTGTTTTTCAGAGCACGTCTCCGGCTACCTCGCCGCGCGGCGGCAGCCCGTGTGTGCCAACCCCTTCGGCATCCTCTTCAACCCGCTCTCCATCGCGCAGGCGCTCGACCTGCTCACCAGCGCCGCCGCGCTCTCCGACCGCCACTACCAACAGTACGACGGCCGCTGGATCAGTTTCGCGCACCACGGCAGGTTCTCCCACCCCGACCGCGATGTCCTCCTTTCGCAAATCAATGAATCACTGCAAGTTGGACAGCAGTTTCTGCAAACCGCCGACGTGCTGTTTCTCACCTTCGGCACGAGTTACTACTACTTCCATCGGGAGAAGGAATTCGTGGTGGCCAACTGCCACCGCGTGCCGGCTGCATGCTTCGACAAACGCCGCGCCTGCGTGACGGAGGTGTGCGAGGCCTTCGCCCCCTTCTTCGCGTGGCGCGCGCAACACCGCCCCGACCTGCAGGTGGTCTTCACCGTCAGTCCGGTGCGCCACCTCGCCGACGGCTTCCGCGAGAACCAGGTCAGCAAAAGCATCCTCCACATGGCCGTGGATCAGCTGCTGTCCACCTATCCGCAGACGCACTATTTCCCTGCCTACGAGGCATTTAACGACGACCTACGCGACTACCGCTTCTATGCCGACGACCTCTGTCACCCGTCGCAACAGGGGGTGGATTACATATTAAATATATTGTTGAAGGCGATGTTCTCCCCTGCCGCCGTCGCGCAGTTGGTGGAGGCGGAGCGCACGCTCAAGCGCGAAGGGCATCGCCCACTGCACTGACCTCAGCCCAACTTGGCCTTGTAGGCGGCGTAGTCGGGTTGCGAGAGCAGATGAAATTCGCCGTCCTTGTTGACCACGCCGATGGCGGGGTGTTGCACGCCGTTGAAGAAGGTGGTCTTCACCATAGTATAATGGATCATGTCGTCGAAGACGATGCGGTCGCCGACTTCCAGCGGCTCAGGGAAGGCGTAGTCGCCCATGCCGATGAAGTCGCCGGCAAGGCAGGAGCAACCGCCGAGGCGATAGACGTGCTTGCTGCTCTCGTCGGGATCGGTGGCGCCGAGGACAGTGGGCTTGTACGGCATCTCCAAGCAGTCGGGAGTGTGGCAGGAGAAGGAGATGTTGAGCATGGCAATGCGGATGCCCTTGTTCTCGACGATGTCCTCCACGGTGGAGGTGAGCACGCCGGTGCGCCAGCCCACGGCCTCGCCAGGTTCGAGAATGACCTCCTGAAGGTTGGGATGCCGTTTTCGGAAATCTTGTAAGACACTAATCAGATGAGGAATATCGTAGAAATCGGCGGTGATGAGGTGCCCGCCGCCCATGTTCACCCACTTCGCCTCGTCGATGAGATGACCGAACTTCTCTTCGAAGGCGTGAAGGCAGTGCTCGAGGGCGTGACTGTCGTTTTCGCAGAGCGCATGGAAGTGGAGTCCTTCGATGCCTTCGGGCAGGTGCGCGGGCATGTGCTCAGCGAGGATGCCGAGGCGCGAGCCGGGTCGCGCGGGATTGTAAAGGTCGGTCTTCACCTCCGAATACTCCGGATTCACCCGCAGTCCGCAACTGATGCGCTTGGGAAAGTCCAACACCGACTGGCGGTATTTGGCCCACTGCGACAGCGAGTTGAAGGTGATGTGGCTGCTGTAGAGCATGATGTCGCGCCACTCGTTTTCGAGATAGACGGGCGCGTAGGTGTGGGCGTCGCATCCCATCTCCTCGGCAATGAGGCGCGCCTCGTTAAGCGAACTCGCCGTGGCGCCGCTCAGGTAGTGGCGCACCATCGGGAATGCCTGCCAGAAGGCGAAGCCCTTGAGCGCGCAGATGATGGAGACGTCGGCGCTCTTCTGCACCAAGTCGAGCAACTGGAGGTTCGCTTCCAACGACTCCTCAAACATAATGTAACAGGGGGATGGGTACTGTTCGAAGTTCATGCTATTCGAATTTGATGGCGCTGACGGGAGTAATGCGCTTGGCGACGAAAGTGGCCGGGATCAACAGCACCAGCACGCACACCACCAGTACGCCCGCGTTGACAGCCAACAGCATGGGCCAATTGAAACCGATGGGCACGTAGGGGACGTAATAGGCCGCCTCGTCGAGTTTTATAATGTGTAAATATTTCTGTAATAGGCAGATGGTGAATCCCACCACGTTGCCGATGACCAACCCGATGAGGATGAGCCGCAGTCCGAGCCGCACGAAGACGTTGCGCAGCCGACGGGTAGTCATGCCCATCGACTTGAGGATGCCGATGGAGGATGTCTGTTCCAAAATAATGATGAAGAAGGTGGATATCAGGGTGATGAGACAGACGAACATGGTGATGGCGAGCAGCACGGTGACGTTGGTGTCGAAGAGGTCGGTCCACTCGAAGATCTGGGGGTACATCTCGCGGATGGTCTGCGCCTGCAGGTCGTAGCCGATGCTGTGGTGCACATAGTCGCCCACCTGGTCGAGTTTGTCATAGTCGTTGATGAGCACCTCGATGCATCCCACCTGGTCCGGCGTCCAACCGTTGATTTTCCGGATGTGGCGGATGTCACCGAGGATGAAGCGGCTGTCGTATTCGGGCATGCCGGTGTTGTATATGCCGGCGACGCGGAAGGCGCGGTCGTACTTGCGTCCGTCGTTCCAGAAGTAGGCGGGCAGTTTGTCGCCCACACGGAGGTGAAGGCGGTTGGCAAGGGTACGCGACACGATGACGCCCTTGGTGACGGTGTCACCGCCGAGCGCCAACGGCATGCCGGCTTCCATGTTCTTGCCAAAGGCCTTCCAGTCGAAGGTTTCGTCGATGCCCTTGAGTACGATACCCTCCACCTGGTCGTCGGTCTTCACCACACCGCACTTGGTGGCGGCGAACTGAAGATGGGCAACGTCGGGGTTGCCATGCAACTGCGACAACAGCGCGGGATCCTTGTCGATGGGCGTGCCGTCGTAGCCGCGGTTGTCCTCATTGTGCGTGATGCGGATGTGCGAGCCCATGTCGATGACCTTCTGCTCGATGGCGTTGCGGTAGCCAGTGGAGATGGAGATGGCGAGGATCATGACGAGAAGGCAGACGGCAATGCCGGCGACGGCCAGGCGCACAATAGGGCGCGAACGCCGCCCTTGCGAGGAGCGGAGCAGCCGACGGGAGAGAAGTTGTTCGACGGAAGACATGGGCAATCGCGGTTAGAACTTGTAATTCACCCCCACACGGATATCGATGATCGGATAGACGTTTTCGGGGTCGTAGGCGGGAAACAGAAGATGCGTATATACGGAGAGTTTGTCGGTGATGTTCTGTTTGTACCCGGGACCGAGCAGCACGGCGTTGGAAGTGAAACGCCCGTCGGTGCCGCCCGGGAAACTAAGCCATTCGTATTCGCCGTGCAGCACCAAGCGATCCCAAATGTAGCCCTCCACGAAGGCGTTGAAACCGAAGACGTGCGAAAACGACTTGTAGCCGTTGGGATCCCTGTAATAGGTCAACTGGTAAGTGCCGCCGACGCCGATGCAGAGAAAGTCGATGCCCGGACAGATGCCCACGTGCGGGGAGACGTGCAGGTTGAGGACCGAATACCCGACACCGAAGCCGAGGTAGCCGCCCACCACGAACTTCACCTTCCGATCCTTGTCGGGGGCGTCCGCCTTGCCGCCTGACTTCAGACTCTTCGGCAACGGAACGTCATCGATGTTCTGTGCCGCCAAATTACCGCTAAAAGCAATCAACAGCGTGAAAACCAGTAGGTAACACCATCTATTCTTTTTCATTTTCATCTTTTAATAAAGCTTGATCCTCATTGGAACGGCGTTCTCTTTTTCCGTTTAAAAAGGTATTTTGAAGTCATTTCAATGAAGTTGCAAAAATACTTTTTTTTATTGAAATGATAGAATGGTTTTGAAATTTCAGGATGATGAAAAAAATTGTGTATGATGTTAAGACCTCACCCCCCTAGGGAGGTCGGGAGGGGGTAGTCGCACAAAGGGCAAGAGCGTGCCAAAAGTACGCAACTAATTGTATTATAATTATTTGTATTAATTCTTTGATACTTTATCGCAACAGTAGATTTTTTAGTAGAAAAAAATAAACATCTGATTATAATTTAATTACAATTTTTCACACCGACAATATTCGTGCAAGCATGAATTGGACGGTGTGAATTTGAAAATAAAGATGTAGTTTTGCAGGATTGATCATTAAAATCATAACATCATGAAAAAGAGCTCGTTGTTTCTGGGAATTCTCCTCTCTTTTGCTTTCGTGGGGCGGGCGCAAGTGGTTACGCCCGGCACAGGGCACGCCTATACCTTCTCCGAGTTGGCGGAACTCTATCCCGCCGCCGTCACCGCCGACAGCGCGGGAAATGCGCACCTGCTGCAAGACCTCACCCTCTCCGCCGGCGACACGCTGCTGATAGATGGTTCCCTGCAACGCTTGGAACTCCATAACACGCTGACAATCACCGTCTCCGGTGCCTTCGTCTGTACGGACCGCACCGACACGCTCGTTGTTGCCGCCCACCTCGACAACGCCAGCACCGAGCCTTACGAACTCCGTTTCGAAGAGGCTCCTGCCAGCACGTTGCAACAGATTCGGTTCGAGAACGGCAAGGACATCTTCCTGTCGCACAGCGATGTGGCATTCGTCCGTTGCGAGTTCACGGGATTTGCGGAAGCGGCCGTGCGGATGATGAACTGCAACCCGCGGATCGTCGCCTGCGACTTCCACGACAACCGCGCCGCCGCCGTCAACTCGCCTGCCAACGCAAGCGCGTCGCCGCAGATCCTCGACTGCCGCTTTTACAACAACGTGCTCAGCAACGCCAACACGCCGCAGATCAACCTCGGCACTGGCGCCGCCGACACCATCGTCATCCAGGGAAATAGCATCGAGGGCGTGGCCAGCGATATGAGCGGCGGCATCGCCATCTCCAACCTGATGGGCGCCAGCGATGTCACCTGCGCCGTGGTGCGCGGCAACCGCATCCTCCACAACCGTTATGGATACACGCAGAACGGCACCAACATCCGGGTGCTCATCGAAGAGAACGACATCCTCGACAACAACCTGGAAACCAACCCGATGAACGGCGGCAGCGGCATCTCCATTTACGGCAACGACACCACCTGCTACGCCCGCATCCGCAACAACACCATCGCCGGAAACCTCTGGGGCGTGACCGCCATTTACCGCTACAGCATCGACATGGGTACAGCCGACGACTGGGGATATAACGTGCTGTATGACAATGGAAACGGCGGCGAGACCCACGCCTTCTCGATGAGCCAGTACTCCACCCTCGATGCCACGGCCGTTGGAAACTATTGGGGCGCCAACGACAGCTCGTTCGCCGAAAGCGTCATTCTGCACCAGGCCGACAACCCTTCGCTGGGGCGCGTGGAGTTCCTTCCCATCATGCCGTTAGAGCCAGCTTTCCTGGGCTTTATGGACATCTATGACGGCGACACACTCTATCTGCCGGCTGCGGATAGCATGCCTGGAATCTATTATTTATACGATGAGGAGTATGAGCCCGATGTTTGGTTGTACTTCGATCCATGGGCTTTTGATTCTGATGTTTTTGAACATACTGAAAATTGTGAGATTATCCCCATCGTGACGCGAGGTGTGACCTATGAAGTCGTGTCGGATGGGTACGAATGGACAGAGCCGATCGGGTATGTACGCACCGTCAACTTTCGTTTTTCCGTGCCTCATGGGGACACATTGTTGATTCATTTTCGCATATACGTCACCAGTTGCGGTGTGGAGGAGACAACACCTCCCTCCTTGCGCATCTATCCCAATCCCGTGATGGGCAACCACTTCACGGTGGATGGATGGAGCGATGGCGCTGCTGACGTCACCGTCTATGACGCCAATGGACGGATGGTCTGCCGTCGCGGGAATGTGCTGCCGGGTAGCACGGTCGCTGTCCATAGCTGGCGCCCCGGCATCTATTTCGTGCAGATCCGGCAGGGAAATGCCCAGTGGACTGAGAAAGTGATGGTGCGGTAAGTGCTTTCTCCCCAAAACCACTCTTACTTGTTCGCCTTCTCCTCGTCGTTGTTGTACCACTCCAAGTAGGCCTCGGTGTGGCTCCTGCCCGAATTGAGAAGTGCCGTCTTCTTCTCATCGGGAAGCCCGAAGTCGATGGATTTGACGCCCAACGTGTCGATATAGACGGTGCGCTGCCAGTCGTCGCTGTGCAGATGCACGTTGTTCTGGAAGTCGATGAGCGTGCCGACCAATGCCTTGGTATAGGTCAACAGGTTCTTGATCTCTTTGGGCTTCGGCTCCGCATCGGGGTTGAGATACATGTCGATCTCCTCCCGGCTGTCAAGGCGGAAACCGAGTGTCTCCTTGTTATAGACATAGGTGTTTCTCGCGAGACTCTTCGTGGGGATCATCTTCGCGTTGATCTGTTCGTAATAGTCGGTGCGCCGTGCGTTGTCGGCCTCGGCGATGTAGTTGCTCCGGTCGAAGACCTTGATGTAGTAGTTATCCAGCAGTCCGCCATCGACATAGATGTGCTTATCCCCTTTCACGCCCTTCACAGCGCTGAAAATCAGCGGAATGGACATGGAGATGCGGGCGGCGTCGGCCACTTTGACGTCGGGGGTGAATTGGGCGCTGAAGATCCGGGAGACGCCCGTGGATAGGTCGCTGCCGATCAGGGAGATGTCGCGGAAGGGCTTGCCCGACAGGCGCATCGTCTCAACCTCCCGGAAGGTGGCCTCGCCGTTGCCGGTCTTCTCCTTCACGTAGCCGGCCATGAGGTTGCGGAAGAAGTCGCCCTTGTACCAGCCGTAATCTTTGATCAGACGCTTGGTGTCGCGTATCACGCCCCATGTGTCGTCCATGAAGTTGTTGAAGTCAATATCCCAGAGAATCTTCCTTAACTCCTCGGCGGAGAATCCGAGTCCGACCAAGACGGCGATCATGGCGCCCGCCGACGTGCCCGCCACGCGCTTGATGTCCTTAAGGATGCCTTCCCTGTCGAGTACCTCCAAGGCACCCACGTAGGCGATGCCTTTGACACCCCCGCCTTCGAATACAAGATTTCTGAAATGATAAGCCATATCTTTGTTTCTTAATGTTTTACAATTTCCTATCCTCGGGCAACGCCTCGCCTGCCGACCCATCTGCCGATGCGATTTCTATGCAGCAAAAATACAACATTATTCCATGAACCCCGCGAAATGTTGAACTCTTTTTCCACAGTTGTGATTTCAAAACCCGCAAAAACAAGCGATAAACCCAATCCGTTGCAGGATGATTTTCCTCAACAGCGGTTCGGCAAACATATAGATTCGGAAAAAAAGTTTGAAAACATTATAGCAATTGTATCTTATTGGTGCAATATACATTATTTTGCAAAAATTAAAAAGCGGTTCATACATGTTTTTTCTTGACATGGAGTGAAATCTGACATGTCAAAGTAATGGCTGCCACACGTTGACTTGCCGTCATTCGTCCTGGTCTATTCCTCACGGAGTTGTTCCCCAGCAGAGCTTCGCTATGCTTCAGACTGCGTTGCAAATGTATGACATTCTGGACAGTGTTCGACGATAACTCCCTGAAATAGAGCCTGTAATTTGAGTCTTAGAAAAAAAGTTAATTTTTTTTGCCAGCAAGATGAATATTAAGGTTTTTCTTTGTATTTTTGCACTCGAAATTCGTGCATAGATAGTTGCATCCATGACATGAGTCCATGTGTATATGCAACCTATTGATTGCCAGATGGGTAGAGAGAGAAAAATACGGTGAAAATTGCGTTTTTGTAACACAAAAAAGCCCTACGTAATTGTCATTTGTATTTATTAATTATGACATTTTAGGTGTGCCGTTAGGGCTTCGGTACGTTACTTGGGTATGAAGAGAATCGGAGCTCTAATCATTTTCTTGGTTACCATTGCATTTTGCCAGGCACAGGGCTGGATGGAACAAAACGCTTTTGTTGTATCTGGAGACATTCAAAATCCTTCCAACGGCTCGACGAGCACCATCGGACAGGTATTCACCGTGGCCGCCGTCGGATCCGGCATGATGGTCAACGAGGGCGTGCACAACGCCACGCTCGTCACGACCGACGAGACCGACGAGATCTGCGAGGGATACGACTACAGCGGATACGGCTTCACCCGCGCGGGCAGTCTCAACCACGTGAGTGTGCAGGGCGTGGACGAGGTCTTCGACACCTCCCGCTACTCCCTGGCCGGCATCGACCTCGGCTTCGACAGCATCATCAACCTCGCCCTCACCATCCACGCCACCCACTACGCCGTGGACACCACCGTGCTGATGGCCGGCGACCCGCGCCTCGCCGAGGACCCCACCACCCACAAGATCCAGCAGACCTACAGCACCTCCCTGGGCTGCGACAGCATCGTGGAGATGCTCGTCTATCGCGTGACGCCCAACGACACCGTCAAGCAGCAGGGCCGCATCGGCCATCCTTGCGAAGTGCTGGTGGCTCCCAACAACCCCTTGCAGATTCCCGAGATCCAGGACATCACCACCTACCCGGTCCCCGCGTCCGAACTCACCATCACCCACACCCCCGACGAATCCACCTACTGCTTCCCCACGGGCGACACCACGGAAGTGACCTGGACCGTCACCATCGCCGACTCCACCGTCACCTTCACCCAGCCCGTCATCATCCTCTGGCCCGAGTGCCCGGCACAATCCGGTCCTGATGGTGACAACAATACTTATGTGGCAGTGCGCGTCAACTACGACTGCTGGACCAAGACCAACCTCCGCCCCGAGACCTACGTGGGCGGCACCCCCATCAGCGACGGCGTGATGACCTATCCCAACACCCCGAACCCCGACACCTACGGCAAACTCTACACTTACGAAGCCATGATGGGCACCTCCACCCCCGACGCCAACGGCAACTACCAGGGCATCTGCCCCGACGGCTGGCACCTCCCCGATGCGGCCAAACTGACCGAGCTCTATTCCGGCTTCGAAACCTCCGCCCTGATGGCCACCTACGACTGGATCCCCATCGCGGGCACCGACGAGACCGGCTTCAGTCTCCTGCCCGCCGGCTTCTACAACGCCTCCAACGGCTTCTTCGAGAATCTTTATGTGAAAGCGTACCTCTGGTCCACCACCCCAATGGGGCCCGAGGCGACTGCCTGTGAGATCGGCTCCGGCTGCACACCCGGCGGCATCGTGGAGTACCTCCAGAACTACGCACTCAGCGTGCGGTGCCTCATGGACGCCGAATAAACTCCTGTTCCGAAAAAAAGAAAACAAAAAATAAATCAACCATTACAACAAAAAAATCATGAAAAAGCTTGTAACGTTCTTAGTTATCTTAGTGATGGGCCTGACTGCCGCCATGGCACAGTCTGCCGCAAAATTGAATTACCAGGCAGTGGTCCGCAGCAGCGACAACCATTTGGCGAGCAATGAAACCGTCAATGTGACTATCGACATTAAAGTAAGTGGCACCAGCGTTTTTTCTGAGACCCACAAT